>OLRB01000741.1_pt1 | contig 17671 bp, 16 predicted proteins | sample 1672751 | NCBI WGS metagenome assembly OLRB01 (sample SAMEA3136720, study PRJEB25190) | human gut metagenome | biome: human gut; feature: human-associated habitat; material: faeces | place: Austria | collected 2013
AGAATATATTAACTAAAAGTCCTGTTGTATTAATTAAAAATGGAGTTTTACTATCTCCCAATCCATTGAAAATAGCTGTAAACACAGGATTTATAAAATAAAATACCATACCTAATCCTACTATTATAAGGTATATACTTCCCTGTTGTGTTACATGCTCGTCTCCAAGTCTAAACAACTCAATCAGTGGTCGGTTAAATATTATAAGAACAGCCCCAAATAATATCGCTAAAACAATATTTATCTCTATAGCTGCTTTTATATACGCTCTTGTTTCATCTAGGTTGTGGTCTCCCATGCTCTGAGCAACCTTTACTTCTCCACCAACCCTAGATATAGCAATAAATGCAAGTGCTAACCAAGTATAAAATCCAGCAGTTCCAACTGCTGCAACGGCAGAACTTCCTGCTCTACCAACCCATAGCATATCTACTACGTTATATCCTATGTTTATAAATGATGTTCCCATTATAGGAAGTGCCAATCTTATAAGCTTGTCGGCTATTCTTCCTTCTGTTAAGTCGATTCTCCCTGCCATAAATCCTCCTATTCTTTTTCTCAAAATCCCCTATTTAATGTTTAATTTTATTATTCATTATTAATTATTTTACTCTATTTTAGAATTGAATATTAAATCTTTTACTCAACATTGAAATTGTATATTTTTTCTAGTAAATCCATTTTATATTTTAAATCATCCCTAGATTTTTGCTCTATTTTTAGCTCATTTTTAAGTGCTTCCTTTTGAGCCTCAACTTTTTCCAAGTCAAATACAAATTCTTCCATTTCAAATACTTTTTCTTTTTTCTCAAGTGCGGCCTGCATTACCTCATCGGCTATGGCCTTTCTAATTCTTTCTATCTCTTGTATCATTGTTTTTTCATCTAAATTTTCTTCTTTTTCACAAGATGCATCTAAAATATTTTCTAGCATCCTCATTTTTCCATAATTATCGTCAATAAAAGCATCCAATGCCCTTTCAAGTATCATCACTGATTTTTCATCTGCTCTTTTTGATAATACTGGATGAAGCTTTAGTGTGAGCAATTTTAAGCTATCCCTCATTCTTTCCTTTTCTCTAGAGTTTAATCTATTTCTTTTTAAATAATCGTTAGCTTTTTGTATCCGCTCTTTTTTATTTTCTATTATTTCAATCAGTCCTAGCTGCTCTGATTCTGCAATTTCTCTGATTTTATTTTCGTCTATATCCTTATCTGACTTCATATAATCATTAGCTAGTTCTAACTTTCTCAAAATCATTCTTCTTTCAACTTCCGTCTGAAGTATTGCAAGTTCGTACATTCCAAAGTGAGACTGATAAGTCGATTTTATGAGTACCTCTTTTTTAATTATATTCTCTGCTCTATCAAGGACAGCTTCTGCAAAGTCCTCTTTTACTGACTGATATTCTTTTTTTAGATTTATTCTTCTATCTATGTTTAATACGCTCATATAGCCATCCTTTCTCTAATTTTTATTATTTGTTCTATTGATTTTTATATTTTAATTTCCCTTCATTTAATATAATAGAACAAAAAAGAAAGAAAATAAATACTTCTATTAAAAAAATGATTCTTTCATTTCTTTTAATTTGTTTTGTAATTTTCTTTTGTTTATATTAATCAATCTCTTTTATTTATATTAATTAAATTTTTACAATTAATAGATATTATTTTTTTCATTTTTGTGGTAACATTTCTTTATAGAAAAATTTATTATAGGGTGGTGATTCTTATTAATACTAATGAAAAATTTGTTAAGAAATATTTCTTCTTTGATATAGATGGGACTCTTTCTACAGGTTTTCCTGATCCTTTTGTTCCAGAATCTACAAGAAGAACATTAAAAAAATTAGAGGAAAATGGTCATTTTTTAGCTATTGCAACTGGTAGAAGTCATGCAAAAGCTGTCGAACTTTTAGATGAGCTTGGATTTGACAATATGGTAAGTGATGGTGGAAATGGTATAACTATAAATAGAGAGCTTTTACACATAGAGCCTCTTAATAAAGAGAACTGTATTGCTCTTTTAAGGGAAGCAGATAGTAGAAATATTCCTTGGGGCATTTCTATAGATAATTCAAAAACTAGATACACTAAAAATAATGATTTTGTGGATGTTACAGAGGATGTTTACATGACTACTATTGTAGATCCTGATTTAGATATAGAAAAAATCGATACATACTACAAACTTTACATAGCATGTAAGCCAGAAGAGGATAATACTCTTGAAGCTTTAAAAAATCTTCCTTTTGTTAGATTCCACGATGCTTATTTATTCGTTGAGCCAGACGATAAATCTGTAGGAATAAAAGCTGTTATGGATCATTTTGGTGCTCCTTACAAGGATGTAGTTGTATTTGGAGATCAGAAAAATGACTTAAAAATGTTCAGAGATGAGTGGACTTCTATAGCTATGGGAAATGCTATAGACGAATTAAAAGAAAAAGCCGACTTTGTAACAAAAGATGCGGACAAAGATGGAATAGAATATGCTTGTAAGCATTTTGGCTGGATAGATTAATTTTTTAAAAATAAAGGCGTAAGTGAAATTTTAAAAACTTTTTCGAGTTATAATAGCAATCTCCTCTCCAGGCGATCGAGTCGCATTGTCGAGTTCGATTTGCTATTATACCCTCTCAAAAGTTCATTTTTTAAATTTCGCTTTACGCCTTTATAATTTTATCTCTTTTGCACACCGTAGCTCATCAAAGATTATCAAACTTTTCAAATAACCTCCAATCCAAAATGTTGATAAAAACATCAATAGTAGAAAGTAATAAAAAATTAATACAAGTTTTTATACACTTTAAACTCTTTTACCAACTTTTCTGGTGAAAATTTTAATATCTGAGATAAATATAATGTGTAGCACAGTTATTTTGGGAGAAAACTCGATTGGGTTAGGATAATAGTAAACCGAACTCGACAATGCGACTTGTTCGCCTGGAGAGGAGGTTACTATTATTCGAGCCAAAAGAGTTTTCCCTAAAATATGCAGTTATAAACATTGCCATTTATTTTTAAGATTCTACCAGAATTTTATGCATTATTTCTGATGGATTTATTATTTCTAGTTTTGTGCATTTTTTTAATTCTTTTTCAAAGTAAGGGAAGTGTGTGCATCCAAGTATTATGGCTTCAACCTTATTTTCCTCAAAGAATTCTACTGCAAGGTCAAGGTGGTTGTCAGCTATTATGTTTTTAGCTTCTTTTTTGGCTTCTACATCTAATACGACTGGAAGTATTCCTATTCCTATTACATTGCAGTTTTTATTTTTTTCAACTATTGTTCTCTCTATTCCCGCAAGTCCTTGGTTGTTCGCTGCAAATACACCTACTGAGTTGTAGTTTACAGCTATTTTTTTGTATGCATCCATTGGAGTTACTATCACAATTTCTTCTTCTTTTGATAGCTTTTCCATATCAACCGCCGAGCTAAGAGAGTTGCAATATACTAATATTTTTTCTATTCCTTTAGATTTAATTGTTTTTATTATTTTTTTCATTTCCAATTCTTTTGTTTCCTGTGGCATAGACTGGAATTTTGTCTGCTCAACAGGATTTTCAGATACTGGAAATTCCTCAGTTTCTAATCCTTTACTTTTTAGAAACTCCCCACCCATAAGTGTGTCTATTGGAGTTCCTGCTATTACTGCTATTTTTTCCATATTTTCATCCTTTTTTCTCTATTTTTTCTTTTTCTTCTTTTGTTTGTGTTTAGTGTTACTTTGAATTTTATTTTTAATTTCACTTTAGTCAACCTTCTTTACAAATACCAATTCTTTTTCTGTAGATTCTTCTTCAGAATATCTAAATTCATCCAAATCAAATCTTTTTACACCTTCTATATCGTCTATTTTATTTTCGGCTATGTATCTAACCATGTACCCTCTAGCCTTTTTAGAAGCTGTAGATTCAACTTTTAGCTTTCCATATTTTTCAACTTTAAATGTGCAAGTTATTAGCTTTACTTTTGATTCAGATTTCTTGTTATCAAAATATTTCTCAACAGTTTTGCTGTATTCTTTTGATGCTAAATTAAGCACTATTCCTTCTCCACCTAAATCTTCAGATATGCTCCCTGATATACTTCCATTCCAAAATGAGTATAAATTCGCTTTGTCGTTTACTTTTACTTTTGTCTGCATTTCAAGTCTGTACTCGTCTATCATGTCAAAAGGTCTAAGCACACCATAAAGACCGCTTATTATTCTAAGGTGCTCGTTTAAAAATTCTATACCTTCTTTTGAAATACTTTCTGGCGCTATACTTTTGTATTGTATTCCATCATAGGCAAATATAGCTGGAGTTTTTCCTGTAAATTTAGGACTTTCACTTCCACTCTTAGAATCTTTACAACAAGATATAGGCTTCATTCTTTGGAATCTACAATAGTTTAACTGGGCTAGATTTTCTTTTATCTTCATTATTGCCCGTATTTCCTCAGTGATGTACTCCTTCATGTGCTTTAATACTTCATTTGATTTTTCATAAAGTTTTGGACAACTTAGTTCATTTTCGTCAATTAGATTTTTCCAGTCATCAGATTTTCTCATATTTTTGGCTGGAGATATTATTGTAATCATTTTTTCCACCCTTTTCCTTTTTTTAGAATTTATTGGTATTTAAGTCTGTCTGAATTATATTTTTATTATTTCTCTTATATAAGATTATCCTCTTTTAAAAGTCTATATAATGTCTGATCAAAGTTAAATTCTTTCATAAGATTATCCACTTCTTTTAAAGCTTTTTCTCTTTTTTCTTTTGATATATTTGATTTTACAGCTCTAACTAATATATTTTTAGGTGAATGTGCTATGTCTATAAATTCAAGTAGTTGAGTTTTATATCCTACACTTTCAAGCAGATTTGCTCTTATCGCATCCGTCATAAGTGCTGCCACTCTTTCTTGTATTATTCCATAATTTGTAAGTATTGATAAATCCTCTGATTTCATCTGAGCGTTTAACTCATGCTGGCAACAAGGCACTGAGAATATCATTTTAGTGTTCCATTTTATTGCATTGTAAAGCGCATAATCTGTAGCTGTATCGCATGCGTGAAGTGTTATCACCATATCGACCTTGTTGTTGTACTTATATCCATTAATATCTCCTAGTTCAAAGTGAAGATTTTCATAGTTGTATCTTTTTGCGATTTCGTTACATTTTTTTATTACATCTTCTTTTAAATCAAGACCTATCATTTTTACATTTATTTTCTTTATTTCTACAAAGTAGTAGTAAAGTACAAATGTTAAGTAAGATTTTCCACATCCAAAGTCCAAAATTGTAAGCTCTTTATAGTCATTTTTTCTTATTTCGTGGTCTATTAATTCAATGAATTTATTTATCTGTTTGTATTTATCGTACTTAGATTTTACAACTTTTCCTTCTTTTGTAAATACGCCTAAATCAACTAAGGCAGGTACATTCATTCCCTCTTTTATTATGTATTCTTTTTCTTTGTTGTGCGATTTTGACCGTTTAGCCTTTGTCGCATTGCTTCCACCTTTTCTTCCAAAGAACACTTTTCCTTTTTTAGAGATTTTTATGTTGAAAGTTTCTTCTTCTGACCAAGCATCTAGCTGTTTAAAATCCTCTTCCATAAATTCAAATATTTTAGATTCTAAGCTAGATATTTCAATATTTTCATGAAATACCTGCTTTTCAGTGAATTTTTCAACCTGATAGAATTCTCTTCCCTTTGCTTCTTTTAGGTTTATATTTACTTTTTTGTATTCCACATCTTTATTTTTTCTATTGCTTATAACTATTTTGTATGGCTTTGAGTTTGCCATTTCTTTTATAGCATTTTTTAATTCTTCCACAGTAACTTCTCCTTTTTTATAATTCGTTAATTTTCATTACTTTCTATACTTAATTACTTTTCCTTATTTTGCAAGAAAATCCAATAACGCATACCATATTTTTAACGCCGAAATTATATCTAGTTTCTCTTCTGGAGTGTGTATATCTATCATGTTTGGCCCGATTGATATTGCATCCAATCCCTCTACGCCATCCACAAAGAATCCAACCTCTAACCCAGAATGTACTGCCAATTCCTTAGATTTTCTTCCGTATATTTTTTCTACGCTTTCATTAAATGCTTTTCTTAATTCAGACTCTTGTCTAAATGCCCAACCTGGATAAGAGTATTTTATTTCCATTTCTGTGTTTGTATCATTTGAAAGTTTTTCCATATCAGATTTTATTTCGCTTATTCTTAAATCTGAACAACTTCTGCATTCATTTAATATTATTATTTCGTCATCTAAAGTAGTTATAGTTCCTAGGTTGTCAGATGATTCAACCAAGTCCTCTATATCCTCGCTCATTGTCAATACTCCATTTTTAAACATCTTAATCCAAGAAATTAGTCTATCTTTTGCAGATTTTTCTACTACTCTTAAATCCTCTTGACCTACTTTTTTAGATTCTACATTTTCTAAATCTATATTTTTTAATTCCAATCTTTCTAGTTCTACTTTCTCTGAATCCAATTTTTCTAACTCTATTTTATCTAACTTTAATTTTTCTACTTCTATTTTTATTCTATACTCAGAGTTTGCGTATTCTTTTATTATAGTTCCTTTTGATTTTTCAACACTTGCCTCTACATTTTCTAAATCTTTTCCTTCTACAAGTATCACTGTTTCAGATTTAGAAGGTATTACATTTGGAGCTTCTCCAGATTCTATAGATACAATCTCAAATTCTATATTATCAATCATAATATTTTCCAATATCTCTGCTGCTAATTTTATCGCATTAGCTCTTCCTCTGTGTATATCAGATCCAGAATGTCCACCTTTTAACCCAGATATTTTTAATTTACAAGCTACTGGATTTTCTAATTTCGACTCTACTCTTTCGAATTTTATTCTATTTTCAAATGCCATTCCCCCAGCACAACTAGCAATTATTACATCTTCCTCCTCAGAGTCTATGTTTATAAGAGTTTTAGATTTTAGCTTACTCATATCTAAATTTTCCGCCCCTATAAAACTCCCCTCTTCATCTGATGTAAATACGCATTCTAATGTTGGATGTTTTATTTTTTTATTATCCATTATGCTCATCATATATGCGACTGCTATTCCATCATCGCCGCCAAGAGTTGTCCCCTTTGCTCTGAGCATTCCATTTTCTGTGTATAATTCAAGTGAATCTGTATCAAAGTTATGCACATTTCCACTTTCTTTTACACAGACCATGTCAGTATGTCCCTGTATCATCACAGAATCCCTATCTTCCATTCCCTCAGATGCAGGCACATACACAATCACATTATGAAACTCATCTTGATAAGTTTCATATCCTCTATCTTCAGCAAATTTTTTTATAAAATCGCTTACTGCCTTTTCTTTTCCAGAATTTCTAGGTATATCCGAAATCATTTTGAAGCATTCATATGTCTTATACTCCATGTTTTCAGATTTTAGGTATTCTATTAAAGAGTCCACTGTTGATATTTTTTCGATATTATTTTTAAACTCATCTGAGTTCAATTTGTTTTTTAAGCTATCTATATTTAATTTTGTATTAGACATATTGACACCTCGATTTCTATATTTTAATTTCCATTCTATATTTTAATTTCCATCATCTACTCCCTGGAAAAATTTAATTATATTTCCCAGGTAATACTCTTCATTTCCACAATCTTTATTTGAATAATTTTTATTTGAATAATTTTTATTTAAATAATTTTCATTTGAATATTCTTCATTTGAATATTTTTTCCCTGAATAATATTCATTATGATGATTCCTTACAACCTCTAAGAAAACGTTATTTGCATTTATTTCTTTCAATATTTCGTAGCTATATTCTGAATGATTGTAATAGCATTGAATTTTTTTAAGATTAATATTTCTAAGTTTTCCATTAGTAAGTTTATTTAGTATAACTATTATCGATTTGTCTATTATATTTATTTTCTGTCTACTTTTTCCTACATCATGCAAAAGCCCTACTTTTACAAGCAGCTCTTCATTTTTTATAAGATTTTCTTTTGCAGAAAATATTATTTCCTTATCCAATATTTCCCCATTTGTAAGTGTGTAGCCACCTTCAAAATTATTTCCTTTTTTTAATTCATCTATTATATTTTCTATCTCTTTAGCCACCCTGACACTGTGCTTTTGCTCAGATTTTGAGATAGCATTAAAAATTTCATACTCTTTCTTATTTAGTTTTGATTCTACATACTTATAATCATCTTCATTTATTCTATCAGTCAAATTCATTATGAATTGTCTTACTCTTTTAGTAAGCATAAATTTTCCTTCTTTCTTATATTGAACTTCTTTTTAATTCTATTCTATTTTTTACTTTTGTTCTCTATAAACTTTAACTTTTTCCTCTTTTTCATTATATTTCACTTCTTTTTAATTATACCATATAGACTTTTTATCTTCATTACAATAAGCATACAAATATAAATCTCATTCTCATTTTTCAACTTCATTTCATACTTAAAAGAACAAATAATAGAATTAAAAAGGCTGTTGCAAAAATTGCAACAGCCTTTTTAATTCTATTATTGTTCATGATGCTTTTCTTTATACTCATTAAACATAGCTTCGTCTTGAGCTCTTTTTTCTTCAATGGCTTCGTTAAGCATCATATCTTTAACTTTCATAAGTCTTGTCTGATTTCCTCTTTCATTTTCGTCAAGTTTCATTGTTATGTATTTGATAGTTTCCTGAAGCTGAGGTATCATTACATATTCAAGTGCATTAACACGACGTCTTGTTTTTTCGATTTCATCAGCAAGTAGATTTGCTTCTTTTTCCATAGCTGCTAGTTTTAACATTATTGGGAATACCCTAGATAATTCACTTATCGCAGCATCTAGTTCTCCTGAAGTTGTTGCAAATCCATATGAGTATATGTCTGTAACATCATTTGTAGTTGTTTCAAAGTCAAATACTGGTACATCAACACTCATTACGTTCTTTTTATCAACGTTTACTATTACACCCTGTTTTGGATACATAAGTGCTTCTTCAACAGCCTGTGATGACATTACAGCATTTGCTATACTGAAATTCTGATAAACACCGCTTATCATTATTTCAACTTCTTCACGTAAAACCTTATTTTCTCTTGCTAAATCTAAGAAGGTTTTCATTAGCTCATCACGTTTGTCTTTTAGAAGTTTATGTCCTCTACTGGCAACACTCAGACGCTTTTTTAAAGAAGCAAGTACCATTCTGGTAGGATTTACATTTAGTCTTGCCATAGCCTACTCCCCCTTCTTTTATTTAGCATCTGGATCATATGTTTCTTCAGGGTAGTATTTTTCTATGTTAGCATCTTTTATACGTTTTAACTCACTCTTAGGAAGTATAGTTAATAATTTCCATCCTATTTCAAGAGTTTCTTCTATTGATCTATTAGTTTCGTATCCCTGATTTACATATTCCATTTCAAAAGCATCGGCAAATTTTGCATACTTTTTATCTATGTTTGTAAGTGCAGCTTCACCAAGTATTGACATAAGCTCTTTAGCTTCTTTACCACGAGCATATGCAGCGAATAACTGGTTCATTGTATCTGCATGGTCTTCTCTAGTTTTTCCTTTACCTATACCTTTGTCTTTTAGACGAGATAGTGAAGGAAGTACGTTTATTGGTGGTGTAACACCTTTACGATAAAGTTCACGAGAAAGTATTATCTGTCCTTCTGTGATGTATCCAGTTAAGTCTGGTATTGGATGAGTTTTATCATCTTCTGGCATTGTTAATATAGGTATCATTGTTATTGAACCTTCACAGCCAAGTTTTCTACCAGCTCTTTCATACATTGTAGCAAGGTCAGTATATAGGTATCCTGGATAACCTCTTCTACCTGGAACTTCTTTTCTTGCTGCAGATACTTCACGAAGAGCTTCTGCGTAGTTTGTTATATCTGTTAATATTACTAGTACGTGCATGTGTTTTTCAAATGCAAGATATTCTGCAGCTGTTAACGCCATACGTGGAGTAGATATACGTTCAACAGCAGGGTCATTTGCTAAGTTCATGAATAGTACTGTTCTATCTATCGCACCTGTTCTTTTGAAGTCAGATACGAAGTAATCTGCTTCTTCGTATGTTATACCCATTGCAGCGAATACAACCGCGAAGTTAGATTCACTGTTAAGAACCTGAGCCTGTCTAGCTATCTGAGATGCTAGTTCTGCATGAGGAAGACCTGATCCTGAGAATATAGGAAGTTTCTGTCCTCTAACTAATGTGTTTAGTCCATCTATTGCAGATACACCAGTCTGTATGAATTCAGACGGATAGTCACGAGCTGCAGGGTTCATAGGTAACCCATTTATATCTAATTTCATTTCTGGTATTATTTCTGGGCCACCATCTTTTGGTCTACCCATACCATCGAATACTCTACCTAACATTTCTTCTGATACGGCAAGTTCCATACCATGTCCAAGGAATCTTACCTTACTTTCAGCTAGGTTTATACCTGCTGAGTTTTCGAATAACTGAACAAGAGCATTATTTCCATTAACTTCTAGTACTTTACATCTTCTTTTTTCACCAGAAGGAAGTTCTATTTCTCCAAGTTCATCGTATGTTACTCCTTCTACGTCTTTAACAAGCATAAGTGGTCCGGCCACTTCTGCAATAGTCTTATACTCTTTTATCAATTACTCCACCTCCTTAGCTGTTAAGTCTGCTAAGCAACTTACCATTTCTTCATCTATTGCTGCGTAAACTTCATTTACGTCTTTTTCTTCTACGTATTTAAATCTTCCTATTCTTTCTCTTACTGGAAGTTCTACTAATTTATCAAAATCAGCTCCGTTTGCTATTGCTTCTGCACTTCTATTGTAGAATAACATTATTAATCTTAATAATAGGAACTGTTTGTTTAGTGAAGAGTATGTATCTACATCGTGGAATGCATTCTGATGTAAGTAGTCTTCACGTATTGTTCTTGCTATTTCAAGTTTTAATCTATCTGAGTATGAAAGTGCATCCACACCAACTAGCTGTACTATTTCCTGAAGTTCTGCTTCTTCCTGAAGTAACTTCATCGCATCTGCTCTATTTGTTGACCAGTATTTATTAACGTTTTTATCAAACCATTTGTTTAATCTGTCTACATATAGAGAATAACTTGATAACCAGTTTATAGCTGGGAAGTGACGTTTGTAAGCAAGGTCACTATCTAGTCCCCAGAATACTTTTACTATACGAAGAGTAGCCTGAGAAACTGGTTCAGAAGTATCCCCACCTGGAGGTGAAACGGCACCTATTGCAGATAGTGCACCTTCTCTTCCTTCTGTTCCTAAACTTATTACTCTACCTGCTCTTTCATAGAACTGAGCTAGACGAGATCCTAAGTATGCTGGGTAACCTTCTTCACCTGGCATTTCTTCAAGACGTCCTGACATTTCACGAAGAGCTTCGGCCCATCTTGATGTAGAGTCTGCCATAAGTGCTACTGAGTATCCCATATCTCTGAAGTATTCTGCTATTGTTATACCTGTGTATATAGATGCTTCACGGGCTGCAACCGGCATATCTGAAGTATTAGCTATAAGTATAGTTCTCTTCATTAGTGATTCACCAGTTTTAGGGTCCTGAAGTTCTGGGAACTCACGAAGAACGTCTGTCATTTCGTTTCCACGTTCACCACAACCTATATAAACAACTATTTCTGCGTCTGCCCATTTAGCAAGCTGATGCTGAACAACTGTTTTACCACTTCCGAAAGGTCCCGGTACAGCTGCAACCCCACCTTTTGCTATAGGGAACATTGTATCTATAACTCTCTGTCCAGTTACTAGAGGCATATCTGGAACTAGTTTTTCTTTGTATGGTCTAGCAACTCTGACTGGCCATTTCTGCATCATAGTTAATTCTTTTTCTGATCCATCTTCAAGAGTAAGAACACAAACTGTTTCTTCTACAGTGAATTCACCAGATTTTATTTCTTTAACAGTACCTTTTACTCCTACAGGAACCATTATTCTATGTTCTACAACAACAGTTTCCTGAACTGTACCTATTATATCTCCAGTCTGTACAGCATCTCCAACAGCTACTTTAGGAACAAATTCCCATTTTTTATCTCTGTCTATTGCTGAAACATCTATACCTCTTGATATATTAGATCCTGCAACTTCCACCATTTTTTCTAGTGGACGCTGGATACCGTCGTACATATTTTCTATAAGCCCTGGTCCAAGTTCAACGCTTAGAGGCGCATGTGTTGATACAACTTTTGTTCCTGGTCCAAGACCTGCTGTTTCTTCATATACCTGAATAGATGCTTTATCTCCACGCATCTCGATTATTTCACCTATAAGTCCCTCATCTGAGACACGAACCACGTCAAACATGTTGGCTTCCTGCATACCTTCAGCAACAACAAGTGGTCCAGATACTTTAACTACTTTTCCTTGGCTCATTTTATCACCGTTTCTTTCTATATTAATAAAATTAATAATTTGTTTTCTTACTTATCTCCGAAAAGAATATCAGCTCCAACTGCTTTTTCTACATTCTTTTTAACTCCTGCTATTCCTATTCCTAGGCTTCCGTCAACTCCTGGTATTGGGATAATAGCTGGTGTTATTAGTGATTTATAGCTGTCTATTTCTTCGATCATATCTTTGCATAGACCTTCTGTTATGTAGATAATAGCGAAATTCTCTTCAGTTACAAGTTCGTGTAGAATTTTTTTAGCTTCGTCTGAGTTCATACAAGGGTATGTATCTAGTCCAACAGCTTTGAATCCTACTACGCTATCTCTGTCACCTATTACTCCTATTCTATACATAACTTACTCTCAGCCTTTCTCTTATTCTATCTGATGGAAGTCCAGCTAATTTACCAGCCATTATTATTCTAGCTGCTTTTATTTCATTTTCTTTAGCTAGTATATAGCCAACTATTGCTTCTATTCCAAAAGATTTATATCTTGAATCTTTTACATATTCCATCAAACGATTATCACATAATTTTTCAAGCATTGTGAAACTGCCATTTTCTTTAAGCATTGGAATACTTTCAGCAAGAACATCTGATAATCCGTAAGAAACTAATTTCTCAGCGAATGATTCAAGCTGTTCATCGTATCCACCTATAAAGAATTTTTCTGTTATATTTCCACCTTCTATAAACACTTTTGAGAAGAAGTCCCAAGACTTATTCATTCTTCTCATTCTGACAAATATTCTTAAATTAATAGTATCTATTAGAAGTTTTACATATCCTTTTAAATATGCATTTTCTGATTTATCCGCAAGTCTTATCATATCTTTATAGCATGCTTTATCTAGGATTATATCTACCTGCTGAGGATCTTTAGTTCTTCCGAATACGTCTAGAACCTCTTCTATAGCATCCTTCATCTCTGTAGACATTCCAACAAAATCTCTTTCTCTTACCATATTTACAAGATCTTTAGTATCTATACTTCCACTTCCCATAAAGAATGGTTCCGGGTCTGTTCCTAAAAATTCTGCTTTTAATATAACTTTTATATTATGGTAATCTGACTGATATAAAAATATGTTAAAGTACTCAGGATCGTGAACTATCGATTTAACGAATTCGTAAGTTCTTTTGTGTTCCCGTGTTAAAAGCACTTCAAAATCTTGTGGTTTAACATCCTGAATAGCTCCTCCATACTCCATTTCTGTAAGTACCTTTAATGCTTCTTCCGGACTTTTACTTTCAACCATTTTTTCGATTTTATCGTGGCTAAGCATATTTTTTTCTCCGCTTCTTACACAGGCAGTGGCAAATACGTAATCTCTATCGTTAATCTTTGCCAAATCAATCAATCCCCTTTCTTAAAGTGGATAAGCCTTGTATTATTCGAACAATGCCTTTACCACATCAGGTGTTATTTCTTCTTTTATATCTTCAATTATAGATTCTATTGTAGCTGTTATTTCAACTTTCCCTGCTACAACTTTGAATCCTCCACTAGCATTTATTGTTTTATTTGATAAACAAAAATCATTTCCTTTTTCATTTGCCAGAACAATTACCTTTTCTCCAACAGCTTCAGCGTCTTTAGCATTGAAAAGAACTTCTCCACATTTAACACCTATGTCAGATAAAGTATCTGCTAGAAACTCTATATATTTTTCTGTGTCCATGTTGTGGACTTCATTAACTGCTCTTTCAAAACATTCATTAACTGCATCCTGTTTAGCTTTTAGAAGCATTTTTCTTGTTTCAAGCTGAGCAAGTGAATTTCTTCTGCTGAATACTTTTTCTGATTCAGCTTTTATTTTGTTCTGGACATTTAAAAGTATTTTATCCGCATCGGCCTGTGCCTTAGCTAATATTTCCGCTTCCTGTTTTCTTGCTTCAGCAACAGCATCATCTGCATATCCCTGAGCTTCAGAAAGTATTTTTTCTGTTATTTTTTCAATACTCATTATATCCACATCCTTAAACTGTTACTGTTGTTATTATAAAGCTATTGCGTTTAACATTAAGAAAGATACTAGTAATGCTAATACGGCATATGTTTCAACCATTGCTGCATATATCATACCTTTTGCTAATTCTTCTGGTTTTCTAGCTATAAGCATTATACCAGCTGCTGCTGCTTTACCCTGAGCTATAGCTGAGAATACACCAACTATTCCTATAGGTGCTGCTGCTGCTAATATTGCTGCACCCTGTGCAACTGTTAAATCTGCTATTCCACTTCCACCCATAAGACCTATTTTAAGCATTATGATGAAAGCTATTAATAATCCATATATACCCTGAGTACCTGGTAGAGCCTGCATGATTAGTGTCTGACCGAATTTTTTAGGGTCTTCTGCTACTACTCCTGCTGCTGCTTCCCCAGCTATACCTACACCTATCGCACTTCCTATACCTGCTATTGCTGCTAATGATGCTCCTAAAATTGCTAACATTGTACCGATTGACATATTAATCTTCCTCCTTAACTATGTCGACATATTTTGTCTTTTTATCAAATGGTTCAAACGCTGTTCCTCCGCCTTTATAGAATTTACCGAAGAATTCAACGTACTGTAGTCTGCTGGCGTGAACGAAACTTCCTAATGCATTTATTGCTAAGTTGAATAAGTGTCCAAACACAGCAACTATTATTAATAATATAGATCCTTTTATTCCTCCGCCTGCTAAGCTTCCCATTGTATTTATAACCTGAGCTATAACTCCAGTGGCAAGACCTAGAGCAAGAAGTCTTGAGTATGAAAGAATATCAGCTAAATAAGAAGTTATATTGTATAAGCTTCCTAAACCGCCTGTAATCTTTCCGAATATTCCTTTTTTCTTTCTTCCTCCTGTTAGAAGAAGTCCAAGTACACCTACAATAGTCATATACTTACCTATTGTGGCAACTGTTGGCCCTATCTTTCCGCCTACTCCAAATAGAACTAAACCTATTAAAAGTATGTACCAGAAACCTATATCGCATAATGCATCGAAAGGTTTACCCTCTTTTATAAGCATGTATGCCTGTATTCCCATACCTAGGAATAAATGTATACCACCTAGTATGAATGAGAATATTAATAATTTCATAGGGTCATTTACTGGGTTAAACCAAAGTGGCTTGATTACAAAGTTGTCTATTCCGAAGAATGTCTTTGCTGCAACTGTTGGTAAATCTCCAAACCAACCACCAAATAGTGCACCCCATATTGCAGTTGAAATACCACACCAGAAGAACATATTTATAAGTTTTTTCATCATTCCCTCTAGTCTGAATTTCTTAGATATTATGAAGCATCCAACTGCCATTATTATTCCGTATGCTGCATCACTAAGCATCATACCAAAGAATATAAAGTAAAAAGGTGCTAACCATTTTGTAGGGTCTATTTCTGTATATTCAGGTAATGCGTAAAGATTTGTTATTGCTTCGAAAGGATAAACAGCTCCTTTATTGTGTAATAATACTGGTGCCTCTTCTCCTTCTGGAATTTCATTAAATTCATAATAACATTCATTAGCATCTAGCACTTTCTGAACACTTTTTTCTGCCGCTGCTGGCATATATCCGTCAAAATAGAAAGAAGCTTCTGTTTTTAAAAGCCTATTTCTTATCTGATTTCTGTCTTTTTCTATTACTGTATCGTCATATAAGCATTCTACTTTTTTGATTTCTCCTGTCATAGAAGCTATACTTGACTCTACTACTTCTTTTTCTTTTGCTATTTCTGCAAGTTCTTTCTCATAATTTCCTGTTATTTCAGCAGGTGTTCCAAACATGTTTGAGAATGTAACCTTGTTAAATCCAAACTGTCTAACACAATCTAAAACAAGTTCGATATCATCTTTTAGAGCTATTATAGATAAGTAATGTTGATCTGCATCGCTTCCGATAAGTCTAAATACTGTTCTATCTGTAGCTTCCTCTACAGCAGCTCTCATAGCTTCTATCTCTGTTACACTAGGAACAACACCCATCATAATTTCGGTACTATCTGTTTCCCTCAATTCAACAGGTATGTCATAAGAAAGCCATGGCTTTAATGAAACCATATTAGTTTCTATTTTGTTTTCTTGTCCTTTCAGATTCACAAGACTATTATAAAGCTTATAAACCTCTTCTACAGTATTTTGGATACTTTCTTTATCCTCCATAACCTTTTTGAATTCTCTCTTTGTAATAGCTCTTCTAGTCTTTATAAGAGGCCGTTTAGATTTATCGTACTGGTTAAGTGTTTCAAGCACTGTTGAAATCTTCTGAAGCTCAGCATCTATTCTGCTAACTTCATCTTCGTTGCCGTCTTTTACAACTATATTAGCCCACTCTTCATCGAGAAGCTTTTGATCCTGTGCACTTAATTCAACTACCCCAAGATCCATTAAATGTTTTATAAGCTCTTCTTTGTTGTTGCTCAGTCCTATGACAGAAAGTTTTTTCATCTTAACTATTGACATTAGACTTCACAATCCTTTCTAGAACAACCTTTACTCCAGCTTGAATGTTTTTTTCAGCTTCTGATAAAATCACTCTGCTCTTTTCTGATGTTTGTTCAATAATATCATCATATACTTTTCCTGCTTCAGCCTCAGCCTTACTTATTGCTAAATTGTATTCAGCATCGGCCTTATCTTCTGCCTCAAGTATTAACTGTGATGCTCTTTTATTCGCATCAGCTACGATTTGTTTCGCTTCCTGAACTCCATCTTTTTTAATTTTATCGGCCTGTTCTTCTGCTTCATTGATAACTTTTATTAATTCAATAGATGACATCTCTTCACCACCTGTCTTTTTGAAATTGGCCAAACTTTTTTATAATATTCTTAGATTATATTTATTATATTTTTATTTTACGATTTTGTCAATTTGATAAAGTCACTTTTTTGAATTGTTTTTTTGACTATTCTTCAATTTTCTAACTTATTTTGCATAATCATTTTCTCTTTCTATCGTTTTGAATTTATTTTGAATACGTTTTCCATTTTTTACCTAGATAATAATTTTTTGTGTAAAATTTTTATTTCTAGCTCTTTCATTTTATTATTTTTTACTTAATTTTATTGAAATTTAAACACTTTCTTTTTAAAGCTATACTTTCAGATTTATCATAATTTTGAAAAACTGTAATTTCAACTTTGATTTTTTTTGAAACTATTTGAAGTATCCAAGATTGAACCAGTATATACAACTTACTACTTTTTGCAAGTT
>OLRB01000743.1_pt1 | contig 17640 bp, 21 predicted proteins | sample 1672751 | NCBI WGS metagenome assembly OLRB01 (sample SAMEA3136720, study PRJEB25190) | human gut metagenome | biome: human gut; feature: human-associated habitat; material: faeces | place: Austria | collected 2013
AATAGCCTTCTATGTATTAAACTAATATATTGTTTAATTACAATAGAAGACTATTATATAAATCTTATTATGCTTTTTTTACAACACTTGATTTTAATTTCATAGCTCCGAATCCATCTATTTTACACTCTATATCGTGTCCATCCGCAGCATCTGGAACTAGTCTTATATTTTTAACTTTAGTTCCTATTTTTATAGAAGAAGAACTTCCTTTAACTTTTAAATCCTTAACAACTGTAACTGCATCTCCGTCGTTTAATACATTTCCGTTTACGTCTTTTATCACCCTCTCATCAACAGTTGTTTCTGGATTCCATTCATATCCACATTCTGGACAAACTAAAAGGCTTCCATCTTCATAAGTGTATTCTGAATTACATTTAGGGCAATTTGGTAAATTTTCCATTTTTTAATTTCCTCCGTTTTTTAATATAGTCTTTTCCATTATACTATACAAACTGGAGTTTTTTAATTAAATTTTTATTATTTATTACAGATTTATTACAAAACAAAAAAAATGATTTTTATATCAAAAAATATTGTATAATCTAGTAAACAATAATACAAAGGAGCTGATAATTATGAAATTTATCAACAAAGATATAAACAATACAAAGTCTGAAATAAAAAAAGAAAGAATTTCAGAAATAAATTTCGCTACCATTGCTTCAACTATTGTTTTAGTTATATTAGGATTTGATTTTATTAAAGATAGAGCTATATTTGAAACAACCTATTCTTTCTTTTATTCAAAATTTGCTTTTTATATTTTCACTACAATGATACTTATTTCTTTCGTTTCAGACATCATTAGATTTATATTTATGAAACTAGGTAAAAACTTTTATTATTTAAATGAGAATGTCTATTTTATAGTTATGTCTACTTCATTAACTCTAAATCTTGTTGTTACACTTGTTAAAGGAGAATTCAATATTATTTTCTTTATAGTAACAGTTGTATGTTTAGGTATATCTTTTTATCATCTATATAAAGAAATTAAAAATAATTAATATACTTTATTTAAATATTATTAGGAGAGAAGAATTATGAAATTTATTACAAAAGATATAAATAAACCCAAATCAAATATTCCAGATGAAAAGATAGGAGAGGTAAGAACATTAGCATTATTTTCTACAATAATTCTACTGTTATTTTTCTCTGATTTAGCTTATGGTGGTTTTGTGTTAGAAGTATTTCTAACTGCAGATGCAATGTCATTTTTCGCATATCCAATTATTGCAGTTATTATCTTAGGATTAATATTTTTAACATGTTTTTCTAGCATTTTAAGATTTATTTTTTTAGAGCTGGGAATAAATTTTACGTTTATTAGCTCTGACGCATTTAGTGCTTTGTTGGTTCTTTTTTTAGCAATAAATGTTGTATTAGATATAGTTTTAGGAAAAGAAGTTAATTCGTTCTTCTTTATATTAGTTGGATCTTTAGTAGTTGCAGCTATTATAAGGATTTTCAAAAATATGAAGTTGAATAAATAGACTATATCTGTTTACAAAGATTTAAAAAAATTAAAAATAGTTAATTATAAAAAAAACTGCTACAAATTAGATAATTTATAGCAGTTTTTATTTTCGACTTATTTATTTTCATTATTTGATATGTATATTTTTAATGCTTTTACCATCAAAAGTAAAACCCTAATCGACAATACAATTATACCTATTATTCCTAAGAAAAATAAAATCATTATTGGAACTAATATATTCTGTATATCCATATAACCCTCCTAAGTTTTTAAGTTATTATAATTTTTAGTTTATATACAATAATTATATATTATCATACTCAAATTATCTAAATATTACAAATTTATTACAAAACAAAAAAACATTTTTCACATAGAAAAATATTATATACTTAAGTAAAGATAGACTAGAGGTGATTTTTATGAAAGTTATTATTAAAGATATAAACAATCCTAAATCTGAAATTCCTAAACAAAGAATTTCAGAAATCAAAAATAAAGCTGCTTCTTCTCTTTTACCTATAGCATTATTTACTTATGGTATATTTAAAAAAGAACTCAATTATACAGCAGCTTCGCATCTTTTTACGACAAAATCTATCTACTATCTGTTTTTAGTATTGCTTTTCATAGTATCAATTTCTGGTATTTTAAGATTTATATTTATGATTTTAGGTAAAAATTTTAGTTTCATAAATGATAATGTATTTGTTATAATATTTTCAGTTTTATTCATTATAAATTTTGGTATTAACTTTGTTTACAATGGTTTTGATATGTATCTTTTGATATTCCCTATTTTATCCATAGGAATTTTAATTTATAATATAACAATAGAAAATAAAGATAAATAACAACAAAAAAGACTGTTATCTAACTCAAAAGTTAGCTTAACAGTCTTTTTTCTATTTATGATACGGTTCTCCGTTACACCTCCAAAGGAGCACGTTTTACTTTAATTGTTCTAAAGCCTTACATTTTTTAAGCTCTTTCATAAGTTCTTTCTCTATTTCTTTATCTAAATATCTCCTTGGAATTATATGAGCTACAAATCCACTTATATATATAAGGATCATATCTTCGTAAACTTTTACATCTTTTATACTTTCTAACGATACTGTTTCTGATATAGAATCCCCTTTTACTACTATTGTCCCATCAATAATTTCTAAAGTCTTACTTCCAAATATTGATGAATTATCTCCTTAACTTATGAGTTTATCAGTTTCTTTAGCTACTAATTTTTTGTATTGCTTAGGATATGTTAAAATCCAAATGACTAAAAAAACTATCGCTACTATAATCCAATATATACTCGGTTGATTAAATATCCCCGTTCCTGTAAAGTAGATTGGTATAGAAAGTACTATGGGTACAGCATATCTAAGTATGTTAAATGTACTTTTCTGTGATTTCGAGTTTTCTAAATGATGTAAATTGAAGCTTATATAGTCATCTTTTGTTATTTTAAAGTCGATTTTCATTTGTGCCGTCCCCTTATTATTAAAAACTTTATTTACATTATATTACAAATTTCAAGCACTTACAATTAAGCATAGTAACATGAAAAAAGGAAGGGTCTTCATCTTCTTCAGACGACCCTTCCTTTACTTTTAGGCTTTGAATGTCTTATATTTAAATCCTACATATAAAAATTTAACTTATCTATTTAAATTTAATCTCTAATTGCGTTTAGTTTATGAAGCAAATACTCTTTTTTATTCAATGGATCATACGTTGTTTTTTTGCGTGCTTTTGAAAATTCAGCTGAAGCTTCCTTATACCCATAAAATTTTGTCACAAACATTCCTCTACCTTCTGTATATGAAGCTATTTTCATTTTATATTCTTTTGAATTTTCTACTGGAATTAATCCCTTTATTGAGAATTCATCCCCTATAACAATAGGATTATCAAAGGTTGCCCTCATAGTTTCTAAATCCCATACCGCTTTGCTTAAAGCATTTTGAGGAATCTTTAACTCAAACTCATGTAATGGCTCTAATAAAACAGTTTGTGCTTTATATAATGCTTCCATGAATACCATAGGTGTCACATTTCTAAAATCTGCTGGAGTGCTGGCTGGACTAAAAAATTCACCACAGCTAAGAGTGACTTTTACATCTGTAACCTCCCATCCAAATAATCCTTGTTTACTTGTCTTAATAACTGCTTCTTCAATTGCATTTTGAAAAGATTTTGGCAATGACCCTACTGAAACATTAGAAATATACCTAAGACCTTCGCCTCTCCCTGCTGGTTCTATTTCTAAGCCTACTGTCGCCCAAAATGGATTTAAGTCTTCCTGCATATGCATTATTGACGCTCCAAAACCTTTAGGTGTTTCCTTATAGATAGTCTCAATATTCGAAAACTCTACTTTTATTCCATATAAATCATCTAACATGGAACTTAGTATTTCCATTTGAACTTCACCGAATAAGTTGACATAAATTTCTTTATCTATGTCATTCATCTCTAATTCTAGTAGTGGATCTTCCTCTGCAAGTAATGTTAATGCTTTAAATAGCTCTGGATTTTTTTCTTTATCAATTGCAGAAATTGTTGTTTTTAATGCTGGTTTAGCTATAGATATATTTTTAATTTTATCATTTGAAATTCCAATAACATCTCCCACTTGGAAACTTGTAAGTCCATATAAAATACCTATATCCCCTGCTTCTATCCTCTGTGCTTCAACAACTCCCCCATTTTCTAACCTATTAATTTTCTTTACTTTTTCTGCTATCTCCTTATTAGGTACTTGAATTTTATCTCTTACAGATATTTTTCCTCCAAATAATCTTACATAAACCTTCTTTTCATTTTTACTTGTTCTTTCGATTTTAAATACTACTCCAGATAAATCACTTTCACAATCATCACCTGCAAATGGAAAATAACTACAAATTCCATCTAATAAGTCTTCAACTCCAAGTCCAATTGCTGCCGCACCACAAAATACTGGATATAGACTTCCTTCACTTGCATATAATGAAAGCTTTTCTTGTATTTCTTCTTTATCAGGTTCTATTCCACCAATATATCTTTCTAAAAATGCTTCGTCTAAGTCTGATAAAACATCAATAGCATCATCATTTATCATGCATGTATCAAATAGTTTTTTTATATAAACAGCTTTGCTTCCTACATCATATACTTCTTGTAATCTAACTACTTTATTGGACATATTCTTCTTTATATCTTCAAATACTTTATTGAAATTTGCCCCAATTCTATCTAGCTTATTTACAAAAATTATTGTTGGAATGTTTAACTCCTTTAATGTCTCAAATAATATTCTTGTTTGTGACTGAATACCCTCTACTCCTGATATAACTAGTATCGCTCCATCTAAAACACTTAATGAACGTTCAACTTCCGAAATAAAATCCACATGTCCTGGAGTATCAACAATATTAACCTTGACATTATTCCAATTAAAAGATATGGTTGATGATTTAATGGTAATCCCTCTCTTACGCTCAAGCTCCATAGAATCCGTCTGTGTATTGCCTAAATCAACTCTTCCAACTGATTTTATAGCTCCACTATAATATAATAAGTTTTCTGTTATAGTTGTTTTTCCTGCATCCACGTGTGCTACGATTCCTATATTAATTATTTTCTTCATAATCAATACCTCCAACTCTATCAACCACCTTTTTATCCATTATCATAGCAACAATATATAACACTAATACCGGTGTTACTAATAACGAAGTACATGCTATACCCATACTCACTGAAATATTTGTAGCTATGATTCCTATAATTGGTCCACCTAAAATTTGACCTAAGGAATTTATTTGTCCATTTATAGAAAGTACAGTAGATCTGGCCTTGTCATCTATATGTCCATTAAGCCATGCACTAAATATAGGTTCATTTATAGTTCTAAAGGTACTTGTCGCTAAATAAGCTATTAGCATTAAGTTAAATCTTTTTGTAATAGCAAATATGAACATAAATGATATATAAAATATATTTATACATAATAACAGCTTTCCATTTTTATTCTTATCATCATCCTTAAGCTTCTTTTCCATAAAATGCATTACTATAGCACTCAATATCATTCCTGCAATTCCAAAAATTCCGAACCAAGTCACTGGTTTAAGGTTTCCAAGTTTAGGAAGCATAGTATCTTGTAAAAAATGCATATTAGAAAGTCTATCATAACCTTCACTGGATAATCCATAAAATAAAGTTACTGAAAGCAAAATTATAATTATAGGTTTATTTTTTATAAATTTAAGACCAGATTTAAAGGTATATCCCATCTTTTTAAAAGTATTTAAATCCTCTGGAGCAGATGATTTAAAATTATTTTCTGGCATATATAACCATAAAAATAATGCAAGAATTATAAATAAGACTCCACTAACTATAATAGGTAGTCTTACAGATAAATTAGCTATTACAGTGCTTAGTACTATTCCAATAACCGATCCTATCTGTCCTGCTTGTGCTCCCTTTATATAAATTTTATCCAAATCTTTATCTTTCTCTTCTTCTGCAATCCAAGCTTCAACAGATCCACTAATAAAAGTAGAACCTAATCCCCATACAATCTGTGCTACAAGTACGAAAACGAAACTAGAAATAGAACCTTCTAAAATAAATCCCACTCCTGTTAAAACTACACCAATAACAATAGATAGTTTACGACTGTACACATCTGCAACTATTCCTGTAGGAATTTCAAATATAAAGCATGCTACTTCTAAAGTAGTTCCAACAAGTATAAGCTGAAGTGGATTTAAATGCACCGTTTCAATGTGATACACTATCATAACTGTAGCTACTAGTGAAAAACACATTGCTGTAATAGCTGAAAATAATAAATAAGTTTTATATGCTGAAAGTTTATTAACCATTAATAATCACCATCCTAGTATTTTTAAAAAAATTTATTTGTTTTTCATAATCTTCATATTTAAATATATAAATCATCAAAATAATCTCCTTAAATAAAAAAAGCTGTAAGTGAACATAATTCACTTACAGCCTCATAATTATATAACCTAAATATAAACATGAAATATACAACTTTAATTTATATAACTTATGATTAAGCTATGCAAATTAAAGTCTTATATCATATCTATAAATATAGTAAAAATAGGCATAAAAATACCGTGTTTAGAACACAGTTTTCCTATTCTTCAAATAAAGATGTAATATGCTCATTATAATACTGATTATTTTTAGAGTACACAAATAGACATGGTAATATCAATATTATTAATAATTGTTTCTACCACAAATAAACCTTGAGTTATCCAAGATTTTTTTCATATACTTTTTAAAATAATCCTTATTCAGTTAGTTTAGTTAAAAACTACCTCTTTGCGCATATTTACATCTCCTTTACAGTGTTCAGGTAGGTCGTCATTCGGTCGATCAATGCAGAAACTTCTTCCCTGCTGGTTTCATTGGTTAAAACATCCGGATAGTTTTAGTATAATTACATTATATATAAACTTTTATTTTTTTTCAATACTTTTATATTCATATTTATCCAAATTCAATTGAAACTTTATTACTTCAAATAACTTATATACACAAAAGAATAACTACTAACTTTAACCTAAATCTGAAATGAATATAAAAAATATATTTGTGGAATGTTTTACAATTTCTTTCAATACTATAGATTAGAAAAAACAAATTCTAATTTGCTGAAATAGGTGAAAAACGAAGAACCTATGAATAAAACTACAATAACCTACAAAAATTCAAATTTTAGATTTTTGTGAGTTTCATTGCAGAATTAAAGCAGACCTACCTTTCATTTATATATCCAATTTTGGTAAAGTTCGCACTTACTTGTGATACGGTTCCTTAATAGTTATTCTAAATAAGTATCAAAAGGCACCTTAAATTATTCAAGGTACCTTTAACTGTGATATAGAATAAAATTTCAGTTCTAATTACTTTTCTTTTACCCCAATCCAAATTTCGCTATAAACATTTTGCATATCTGACATATCTCTATTGAAAGATATTTCTGGAACGTTTATTAATTCATAATTTGAAGATGGCAACCATTCAGATAAAATTTTTCCCCATGTATCTTGAAATACAGTTGGAAATGGTCCTTTACAAGAAAAAATTGCCCAAGTACAAGCAGGAACTTCTACAACATCAAATTCACCAAAATCTATATCTAGAGTAGTTATAGATCCAATTAAGTGATTTAAGTTACCTTTTTCTTCATACCTTTTATCATCAAAATCAAATGAAGCGTTAACAACAGTTTTAACATCTTCATTTCTATATGATTGTAATAATTTTCTTTGTTCTTCTGTTATACTTTGTGCTATTTTCATTATTTCTTGATTTATACCTTCAAACACAATAGGAACTTGACCTTTAACTCCTACTAATTTAAAAGCTTCTTTTTTTTCAATACGATAATTCATATTACTTCCTCCTTTAATAGTTAATTGAAAAGTCATACAAGGAAATACTTTAAGATTCTTAGCATCTTTAATCTCTGAAGGATTCACACCAAACCATTCTTTAAATGCCCTACTAAATCCATCTGCTGAATCATATCCATATTTTATAGCTATATCAATTATTTTTATATCTTTTTGCATTAAATCAAAACTTGCTTTAGATAGCCTTCTTTTTCTTATATAGCTCGAAAGTGTCATACCTGAAAGATACGAAAACATCTTTCTAAAATGATACTCAGATACTCCTGCAATCTTTGAAACCATATTAAAGTCTATTTCTTCTTCTAAATGCATTTCTATATACTCCATAACTTTATTGAAATTGGTAAGCATATCCATGTATAATCACTCCTCATACTAACAATTATAATTTTTAGTAATATACTTTTATCGATATTATCTATACATATATTATCGTACTAATTATTTTTTAAGTATAACTAAGATCTAAATTATATATCTAAATTTTTACTCTTATCATCCGCGCTACCTTACTTGTGATACGGTTCATTATTATTTATTCTATACGCTCTATACACCTGCTCCAAAAGAATCAATCTCATAAGCTGGTGTGGGAATGTCATCTTAGAAAAAGATAACTTATAATCTGCTCTATCTAGCACCTCATCAGAAAGCCCAAGTGATCCACCTATTACAAAAGTAATATTGCTGTTTCCTCTAACTGCTAAATCACTCATCTTATCAGCAAGTTCCTCAGAAGATAGATTTTTACCATCTATTGCAAGTGCAATTACGTAGCTAGTGTCTTTTATCTTAGAAAGTATCTTTTTACCCTCTTTTTCCTTAACCATTATCATCTCTTTTTCGCTAAGTTTTTCTGGAGCTTTTTCGTCATCAAGCTCGATTATATCTAGCTTACAGTATTTTGATAATCTCTTTTTAAACTCATCTATCCCTAGCTTTAAATATTTTTCTTTAATCTTTCCTACTCCGATTACATTTATATTCATACTATTACCTTCCTTTTAAATTAAGGATTTACCTTGTACACATCAGAAATATCATTTCTTAAAAGTACATCCAATTTTATATCCTGTCCAACGATAAAATTATTCTGAGTAAGTATTCCCTTTGATGTTTCGTAAGCCAATTCAGGGAAGTTATTTTCTTTGCTCAAATGTGCTAAAAGAATTCTCTCCGTTCCATTCTTTATTAAGTCCACACAGAATTTTCCAGCCTCATCATTAGAAAGATGTCCTACCTCAGACATTACCCTTCTCTTTAATGCATAAGAATATGAACCTGCTAAAAGCATATTCTTATCGTAATTAGATTCAAGGACAACTAATTTAGATTTATATAGATTTTTTCTAACATTCTCAGTTATTGTCCCTATATCTGTAGCTATCGACATTTTTTCATTTCCACCCTTTGCACAAAGATTGTAGCCAACAGGGTTTGCAGCATCGTGCTCTATTGAAAAAGGTCTTATTATTATATCTCCTATAGAATAGTTTTTATCATTTTCAAATACAACCATATTTTCGCTTTCTATATTTCCAAGCTTATCCCTCATTGCCCTCCATGTTTCCACATTTGCAAATATAGGTATATTAAATTTTCTCGAAACTATTCCAGCCCCACGAATATGATCTATATGCTCGTGTGTGATAAATATTCCTTTTAGGTTATCTGGATTTTCTCCAATATCCTTTATCCCGTCCGTTATTCTCTTTCCACTAAGTCCTGCATCTATTAAAATATTTGTATCTTTATATCCAACAAAATGACAGTTACCACAACTTCCGCTGCCAACTGAACAATATTTTATCATTTACTCACCTCTCATCTTTTTCCACGCCTATCTATTATACCAATTTTACAACTTTTTTGCTCGATTGTTTTGCTTTTTATTTATACCCATTTTTGAAAAATTTTATCCCTTATATTTTGCTTCATTTGATATCTATACATAATACCACCTTTAGTCTACAAATGATATAATTAGTAAAGGAGAATTAATTTTTTAAGGAGAAAATTATGCTTAATATTTCAATATGTGAGGATGAAAAAATTCAAGCCGATGAACTAGAAAAAATGATTCAAGAAAAATTAAATAGCATAAATATAGATTACTCTATCCAAAAATTTTCATCTGGAGAAGAACTTCTAAGCGGTTATAAAGATACAGATATTATTTTCTTAGATATAAAAATGAGTAAATTATCTGGAATGGATACTGCTAGAAAAATTCGTGAGATTGATAAAAATGTAGAGATAATTTTTACTACTGCACTTCAAGAATATGTATTTGAAGCTTATGAGGTCAGGGCTTTTAGATACCTTCTAAAGCCAATAGATAAAGAGCTGCTATTTAATTATCTTGAACTATGTATAAATGAGTTAAATAGCAGAAATAAAAAAATCTGTCTAAAAAATAAATCGGATATGATAGTTTTAAATACAGATGATATTTTGTATGTCGAGGTTATTAGAAAAGAGATTACTATATACACAGAAACAGAGAAATATTCGATAAAGATGAGTCTAAAAAGCCTAGAGGATATGTTAAATGGGAAAAATTTCTTCAAGTGCCATAATAGCTATCTTGTAAATTTAGATAAGGTTAGTCATATAGACCAACATTTTGCAACTATCAAGGATTTCAAGATTCCTATTAGTAGACCTAAGTACAAAGAGTTTAAAATTGCTTTAGCCTCTCATCTTGGAGATTTCTTATGCTAAAAACATTAACTATTCTTCAAGTGATAAGTCTTTTTTCATTTATTATCGATGTATTTCTGCAAAAGAAGGTTTACGATTCGCTTTCTTCAAAGAGAATGAACTTATACTATCTTCCCTTTGTAATAACCATAGTTGTAATATCAACTAGCTTTTATTTAGGTGTAAGTCCAAGTGTAATATTTGTGGTTATAGCTGCTCTTTCATTCATATTCTCTAGTATAGAGTACGATATTAAACCATTAAAAAGCTTTTTAATATCTGCTTTATATTGGACTTTTTTAATGATTACATATTACATAGGGTTTAAAATTACAGACAGTATTTACGATTTTATGTTCTTTGAAGGGGTAATAAGCCAAAATAATTACCAGTATATTTCTATATTAATTGAAAAAATTATACTGATTTTATGCTTTTATATATACATTTTTCTATCGTATAAGTACTTGTATAAAAACAAAGGCTCTTGGAAAAAATACATAAACTATCTTGTAGTTCCAGTAGCTACTAATACAGTTTATTTTTTCATTTTATCTAATGTAATGAATGAGCTAAGGAGCAAAAATTCTTTGGGTAATTCCAATATTTTTATTTTAACTTTGCTTTTGATAGTTGTAGCCAATTTTTCAGTTTTACTTGTAATATTCTTTAATTCTAAGAACAAAAAACAGGACTTTTATATGGATATGCTGCATAAAAATCAGGAAAAATCTCGTGAATTGTACCACGATATGAAAAATCATATAATCTGTATGAAGTATAGCGATGATCATAAGTCTGATGAGTATATAGAAAAAGTAGAGCTACTTTTAGATGAGTATAGCAATAAATTTAATACAGGTAATGTTATTTTGGATACTTTGCTACACGAAAAAAATACTATATGTCTACAGAATAGGATTAAATTTATCTGTGATATTAACTTCAAAAAATGTGGATTTATCGAGGATGAGGATATTTGTACTATTTTCTCAAACCTTTTGGATAATGCTATCGAATCTTGTTTGAAGATTAAAAACAAGGAAACAAGTATAATTCTTAGGGGAATTGCTATAGATTCGTTGTTTGTCGTGAAACTTACAAATACTACAAACGGCGAGATTGATTCTACAGGGGATAATTTAAATACTACTAAAAAGAATAAATCTCTACATGGGTTGGGATTAAAGAGTGTTAAGAGAACTTTAGATAAATACGATGGAGAACTTGTTATTGAACATGATAAAGATGTGTTCTCCGCTAAAATTCTAATTCCTATACCGTAATATATTTTCTAGGAAAAGTTGTTATTAGGTTATTTCCTTTTAATAAGATAACTACTTTCTAGCTAGAAAAATAAAAGGTGTCATTATACAGATTTTAAAATCTATACAATGACACCTTTTTATTTTAAACTTTCATTTAGAACTTCATACTGAAATTCTGACCAGGTTTCTATTACTTAGTCTTCAAACTCATCGTAGTACATATCCCATACATAATCATATGGTCTTACTTTTTCAGAATCTAATTTTATATCTTCAAGTTTTAATTCTATATCTCCATTTTCTCCTTCAGATAATCCTTCTCTCGAATTAAGCCATGATTTTTCCTTATGTGATAAATCACTCAACTTCCAAGCTGCCATAGCTCCATATTCTTCAACTATATTATTTATTATATATTTACTAGTCTCAGATATTTCTTTAGTTTCTATTAATATCCCACTCTTTAAGTCTTTATAATAGGCCCTTACATCCCTAGAAACAGGACCATATTTCCACCCTTCAAATTTTCCTAAAAATAAAGGCTCATTATTAATAGCAAAAGACTCTCTCTGTGCAAAATAAAGTAGTTTATGAAGCTTCATTTCGTCAATTATATTATCTTCTTTAGATACCATTTTATATCTATCTATAAGATACTTTGCAATATCTACTATACTATCCATTATATATGCACCTCCTATTTTACCTTTATTTTAGAATATTAGTAGTTTAGAAGTCAATATTTATGAAATTATTACCAGTATTAGAATTTATATAGATACAATAGTAACAAAACCTTTCTAACTATACTATTTACTATTTATTAATCTTCTATACTTGTAATAATAACTTTTTTCTTATCCTTATTTTAATTTTCTAACCATAATCATACTTCCATCTACATCCGATACATACACCATTTCACCTACTTGTATATCTTCTTCCTCTGGAAAAACTTTCGCTCTTTCTCCATTAAAATCTACAAAACCCTTGCACTTTCTCTTCATATCTGTTGCAGCTTTCCCTTCTTTTCCGATAAAATGTTTTGCTTTCTTTTTTAAGTGCTCGTGTATTATCTTTTGAATTAGGCCATTTATAATAATTAAAGGCAATCCCACTAGGAAAAATATCTGACCATTTATAGATATAAAAAATGCCCCTGCAAGTGTTGCAACAAATCCATTGATTACACCTCTAGCCTGATATTTTGAACCAAAAAACGGCATCCCCAAATATCTTTCAACTATCGACATTACGTATCCATATATAACGAAAAAAATTCCTACACATACTCTAAGAATTTCCATTGTTGATTCTGGCATAATGTATCACCTCACTCCATTTATTAACTTAATTATATAATATCAGTTACTATAGTTAATATATTTCTAAAAATTAATCTCACTTCTCCTAAAATCATACAAAAAAGCACCTATAGATATAATCATCTACTCTATAGGTACTTTTCAAAATATAACGACACATTTTTATTTCAATTTTTTTACCTTAATAATATTGCCTTCAAGATCTGATACATACACCATTTCACCTGCTTGTATATCCATTTCTGCGTACACTTTAGTTTTCTTGCCGTTAAAATCTGCAAATCCATTATGTTTTCTCTTCATATCTGTTGCAGCCTTTCCTTCTTTTCCTATGAAATGTTTTGCTTTTTTCTTTAAGTGTGCTAATACTATTGCCTGAAGTATTACACTTATTAAAATCAAAGGCAATCCCAATAAGAAAAATCTCTGTACACTTGTCGATATTAAAAGTACACCACCAAGTGTTGCAACAAATCCATTTCTTATACCTGTTGGTTGCTCCCTCGCACCAACAAGTGGCATCCCCAAGTATCGCTCTCCTATTGAAGCTATATATCCAAATATTACTAAGAAAAATCCTATACACACCCTAACTATTTCTACTACTGATTCTGGCATAATATTTCACCACCCTATATAATTTTTTACTCTATTCCATTCTTTTCTTTGTATCTCTTATCCATAAACATTCTAACCGCTATAGCTACCCCTATAAGAACAAGAGTTATTACAACTTCACTTGCTATACTGCTTCCTATTAATCCTGCTCCAATACCCATAACTACAAATGAATTGGCATTAGATCCACCACTTTGGCATTTACCATAGAAGTAAGGAAGCTGCATCTTTGTTTCCATTATTGTGTAGATAAATCCTAAAACGAATATTCCTATTCCTATATATACAAAACTTTTCAAAGGTAAGCCTGCCATTTCTGCTCCTACACTATTCTTTAGATAAAATGCAACCATAGAAATTACCAACATTGTAACTGCTCCGAATAAATCTATTTTTCTTCTTTCCTTCATTTTCTACACCCCCTGTATATTTATCTCCTTCTTTAATTTCATTATATTCCATCTATTTTTAAAAACAATATATTGGGTATGGCTTGTAATTTTATGGGTATAACTTGCAAAAATATTTTATCTAATTTATATTTTAAGTTTGTAAAACTTAAATATTTTTTATTATTTCCATTTAACATTATTCTATGCGTTTCTTTTTTGTATGATATAATTATTCTTGAGGTGATGTAATGTTTTTTATAGAAGAAAATTCAACTAACTTTGGAGCATCTATAATCTCCAACGTTTTTATAGATATATTTATGCCAATGGCAGATGGCTTGGCTGTTAAAGTATATTTACTTGGATATAGAATGGCTACAGATATACGTTCTAATCCACGTTTTGATAATTCATCAATAGCTCAGAATCTTAATATCCCACTTTCCGATGTTGTAAACGCTTGGAAATTCTGGGAAAATGCAGGACTTATTAAAATCCATTCTGAAAACTTAGATGATGAATTTAATTTTTCTGTAGAGTTTATGGATTTGGATGCACTTTATATAAGAAATTCATCTAAACAAAAGGAATCTATTTCTTCAAGTGCTGATAGTGTTGTTGAAAGAAATTCAAATCCTAAAATGAGAAAAATGTTTAATGAAATAAACAAAATTATAGGCAGATATTTGGAAGCTTCCGAAAAAATATCTATAATGGAAATTATGGACAAGTATAATATGAGCGATGATATGATTGTATATGCATATCAACATGCAAAGGATCAAACCGGTGCTGTTAAACCTCTAAAATACGTAGAGGCTATTATTAGAAACTGGTACGATTCAAACCTTTATACTGTTAAAGATGTCGAGGATAGTTTTGCCGAAAGAAGCCAGAGATACTCAATGTATCGCATTGTTTTCAATGAACTCGGCTTTAGAAGGGAGCCTACTCGTGCAGAAAAAGAAGCTATGGATACATGGTTTGATGTATATAATGCCGACATCGAGCTTGTACTTGAAGCTTGTTCAAAATGTAAAAATATATCCACTCCTTCAATATCTTATGTCAACGGAATAGTCAAGAATTGGGCTAATGAGGAAATACATACTCTTGCTGAGCTTAAAGCTGTTGAGGAGTTTAAACGGAAGGAAAAAGAAAAGGAACTAGAAAAACAGAAAGAGCAGAATAATAAAAAATCGACTTATTCATATAACAGAAATATTTCTAAATCTCCTGTAAACCATAATAAATTTAAAAACTTTGAGGAAACAATTACAAAATATACTCCTGAACAACTTGAAGAAAAAATTAGAAAGAGTCAAGAAAAGAAATTTAAGTAACTTTATCTTTAGAAAGGATGAATCTATATGAAAGAGGAAAAAATTAGAGATATTCTCTTAAAATATCAGAGAAAAAGAGATGATAATGAAGAAAAACTAGAGAAGAGAAAGCAATCTATTTACGAATCTCTTCCTGAAATAAAGAAAATAGACGATGAAATTGCTATGTCTGGTCTTAGACTTACAAAAGCTGTTTTAAAGGACACTAAGGCTAGAGAGGAAATTGTCTATGAATGTAAGCGTGAAATGGAAGAACTTGTTAATAGAAAAAAACAAATTTTAGCTGAAAATGGAATCCCAGAAAACTACCTTGAAATGCAGTACAACTGTCCTAAATGCAAAGATACAGGTTTCTTAAGTGGTGGTAAAAAGTGTACGTGCCTTAAACAAGCAATTATCAATGAAGCATATAAAATGTCAAATTTAAGTAGGGTTTTAGAAAAAGAGAACTTTGATAATTTTGATATAAATATATTCTCTGATGAAATTATAAAAGAAAAGAATATATCTCCAAAGCAAAATATTCTTAAAATTTTATCTGTGTGTGATTCTTTTGTAAATGAATTTGCAGAGGACAATAATGTAAATTTATTTTTCTATGGTGGAACAGGTTTAGGAAAAACTTACATGTGTAACTGCATAGCAAAAGCTTTGCTAGATCAAGGTTACAGCGTTATTTATCAGACCGCATTTAGAATACTTGAGATTTTAGAGAATTATAAGTTTAGAAAAGATGAAGATTCTAGAATAAACGATGAAAATTATAAAAATCTTTTTGATTGCGATTTACTTATTATAGACGACTTAGGAACTGAGCTAAACAACTCGTTTACAAGTGGAGAAATTTTTAATATAGTAAATACTAGACTAATCTCTGGCAAAAAGACTATTATATCAACTAATCTAAGTCCTATGAAAACTGCAGAATTATATTCTCAGAGAACTTTTTCTAGAATCGTTGGAAACTTTAAGTTATTAGAGTTTCTTGGAAATGATTTACGTTGGGAATTTTAGAGAGAATAGGTTCTAAGCGTTCTGGTTATTGGAAAATAAAAATATAAACAATAAAAAGTGCTGCGTAAGTATTTATACGACAGCACTTTATTTTATCATACAACTTTTATAAGTCTACCTCATCTCCAGGATTTAGTATAACTACCTCTGCATACTCTGCTCTCTTTTTAAATTTCTTAGGGTCTGCTTTTATTAAATCAAAAGTATCATAATGCATTGGTATTACTCTATCCGGTTTAATAAATTCACAAGCTCTTGCTGCGTCTTTTACATCCATTGTAAAGTTTCCACCTATTGGAAGAAATGCAAAGTCTATATGCTCATCTTCAAGAAGTTTCATATCCATTGTAAGACCTGTATCTCCAGCATGGTATAATTTCTTGCCATCAATTTCTATTAGAAATCCACAAGGGTTTCCTCCATAAAGCATATCATCTCCGTCTTCTATTCCTGAGCCATGAAGAGCTGGAGTCATTTTTACACTTCCAAAATCAAAATTAAATTTTCCTCCTATATGCATAGAATGTACTTCTAAGCCCTTTTTAGTTAGGTAATGAGCTATTTCATGGTTAGCAATTACTGTAGCATCACATTTTTTAGCAAGCTCGATACAATCTCCCATATGATCTGAGTGTCCATGTGTTATAAATATATGAGTCAAATCGTTTAATTCATCAACTTTGATTGGACATAGTTCATTTCCTGTAATAAATGGATCTATAATAGCTTTAAATCCATATTTTTCTATTAATACTACTGAATGACCTAAAAATGTAACTTTCATAATTTATCCTCCAATAATTAATATTTTTTTCATTATATCACAAAAAAGAAGGACATCGCATAAATACATATGCAATATCCTTCATTTGTAATGATTATAATTTTGAGTAGTACTCTACCACTAATTCTTTAAAATATCTTTTCTTCGTAAAAAAGGGTAAAAAAAAAATCCGGCCTAAATATCCAGATTTAAAGTATATATGGAGCTGGTGATAGGACTCGAACCTACAACCTGCTGATTACAAGTCAGCTGCTC
>OLRB01000762.1_pt1 | contig 17276 bp, 15 predicted proteins | sample 1672751 | NCBI WGS metagenome assembly OLRB01 (sample SAMEA3136720, study PRJEB25190) | human gut metagenome | biome: human gut; feature: human-associated habitat; material: faeces | place: Austria | collected 2013
CTAACGGTAGTTTAAGCCATAGAGGGCTTATTTACAGAAAAAATTCTATATACCCATTTAAAAAAGAAAAAATAAAACGTATATCAAATATTAACATTAGAAAAAGCCTAGCAAAATTTGCTAGGCTTTTTAATTTATGTTTTTAACTTTGAAAATATGTATTACTGTTCATCTTGTCCAGTATCTCCACCATTATCTGGAGGAGGTGTATTTCCATCATTATCTCCATTGTTACTTTCTGGTGGCTGATTATTTCCGCCAGAGTTATTATTGTTATTACTATTGTTATTGTTGTTACTATTTCCGCTATTTCCAGAATTTCCGCCAGAGTTTCCAGATGAATTGTTCTGGTTTTCGGCAGCTGTACTTTCATTATCTTTCTTTTCTTCAGATGGAGCAGTAGTAACTCTTGATGCAGATGTACCATCTATAAATGCTGCATTAGAGCCGTAAGATGATGTTCCACCATCCTGAAGATTTATCTTAGTAAAGTATATACCTTCTGGTTTATCGAAATCTTTTTTCTCTAAATTCTTATGTATTCTACTCATAATATTTTTCCAAAGTAGAGCAGAAGATGTACTTCCTCCACCTATATTTCTAGTTTTAACTATTTTACCTTCAGCATCCCTTACACCGGCATCATCTGCTATGTAAGTAGCACCAACATAATAAGGTGTATATCCGACAAACCAAGCTTCTTTAGAGCTATTTGTTGTACCAGTTTTACCTGCAGTAGGCATACCATTTGGAAGGGCAGCTTTTTTAGCTGTACCTTCAGTTATAACAGCTTTTAACATATCAGTCATTACATAAGCAACCTGTGGGTCAACAACTCTTTTCTTTTCTGGGTCGCTATCAACTATTGACTGATTGTCAAATGATTCAATACTAGTAAATATAGTAGGTTCTATATACTGACCGCCATTTGCTAATGCACCATAAGCGGTTGCCATTTCAAGAGGTGATACACCATAAGTTAAACCTCCAAGTGTAAGTGCAGGGAAACGTCTATCAGTATTGCTAGAATCTGAAGTTGCTTTATTATCTGCAAGTGAAGTTATACCAAAGTTTTTAAGATAGTCTATCATAACATCTACACAGTCTTCATAAGAATCACCAAGAAGCTCAGCAACCTTAACTGCAACTGTATTTGATGATTTTGCAAGACCTAATCTTAAACTCATAGAACCACCACCAGCAGTAGTAGTTTTTGGATTCCATTTTCTATTTTCTTCAAATCTATATCCACCTCTAGCATCACTAAAAGCAGTTGCCTGTGTAATAGACATAGTATCTATAGCAGGAGTATAGATTGCAAGAGGTTTTATAGTAGAACCAGGCTGTCTAGGAGTAGTCGCTCTGTTTAGAGTTTTTCTACCAGATATATTTCTACCTCCGACAAGACCTTTTATCTGTCCAGTTTTATAGTCTATAATTACAGTAGCTGACTGAGGCTGAAGAACTCCATCAGGACCTAATTTATTTCCTGGGAAGTTATTGCTATTTTTGTATTCAGCTTCGATGGCTTCCTGTATTTTAGGGTCTATAGTAGTGTTTACTATAAGACCACCATTATAGTACATGTTTTCAGCTTCTTCTCTAGTATTACCTTTTTCTATAAGAGCTGAAATAACTTCGCTTTCTATTAAATCTTCTACAGAATTTGATATACCCTGAGAATCTTCAGGTAATTTTATAACTATTTCCTCAGCTAAAGCTTCTGTATATTCTTTCTGAGTTATGTAGCCTAGTTCTTTCATTTTTCCAAGTACAGTTTCCTGTCTTTCTTTTGCATCAGGGTTGTTTACTGCCTTTCTTATAACTATAGAACCACTTTTGGCCTGTTTATAAGTTCCCTCATTTATAAGACCCCATTCATATAGTTTATCTACCATTTTTAACTCAGTTTCAGTTGGCTCATCTAAATCATCGTCTTCAGTATTTACAAAAGTAAGTATACGATGGTTTAAATCTTCCTTAGTTTCAGAGCCATCTAACTTAGCACTCTTATAAGCTGAATATTTTGATGGGTTTTTAGTTGAACCAGCAAGAAGAGCAGATTCAGCTAAAGTAAGATCTTTTGCAGATTTATCAAAATATCCTCTAGCACCTGCTTCAGCACCAGATAGCCCTTTACCTACGAAGAAGTTATTTAGGTATAATTCAAGAATATCGTCTTTTTTAAGTTTCTTATCCATTTCTACGGCATAGTAGATATCTTTGATTTTACGTGAAATTGTCTGTTCAGTACTTGTTAAAAGCATCTTTGATACCTGCATAGGTATAGTAGAACCACCCTGCCTTTTACCAAAGAACCTCATAACAACGGATCTAGCTAAACCTTTAGGGTCAAATCCACCATGTTGATAGAAACGCTCATCCTCTATAGCTACTATAGCTTTTCTCAAATATGGAGACATCTGAGATAGAGGTACGGGTGTTTTTTTATTTGAACTTGGTGCAGTGGACATCTTTTTACCGTTTGAATATAGAAGTGTAGTAGTTACATATGTTCTTTTGTTCAAATCGGCAAGTGTAACAGGCTTAACATCTCTAAGTGCAGAGAATGTAACACCTCCAACAGCTGCTATCCCAACTACAAATAAAACTAGGCAAGTAACACCGAATACTTTTATTTTTGAAAGCTCTCTTTTCTTTCTACCTGAAGGAACTTTTCTTTTTCTTTTTACAGATGAAGAAGAATTCCTTACGCCGTTAGAAGAGCTACTTGAACCTCTGCTACTATTTGCAGAAGAACTACTGCTACTAGCTCTAGTAGAGGATGATCTTCTAACAGGTGATTGTGATGAAGAATTAGAAGAACTAGCTTTCCTTCTTCTTATTTTATTATCACTATTATTATCATTTTTCATAAGTAGTTTACCTCCTTACTCTAGGACAATATTATAACATAAATACAAAATGTTTGGTATTATTAGATAAAAACAAATAAAGAGCGTGTAAGTCTTGAAATTAAAGGGAAAAAAATATATGATAATGTAAGTTGGCAAATTTTGCTTACAATTATATGTGAATATAAAAATTGATATAAAAACAAAAGATTTATTTGGAGGAGGAAAAATGTTAGTAGTAGAAAATGTTAGCCATGGATTTGGTGCTAGGGTAATACTTGAAAATGTATCATTCAGAATAAGAAAAGGGGAGCATATAGCATTAGTAGGTGCTAATGGAGAAGGAAAGTCGAGCTTCCTTAATATAATAACTAAAAAATTAATGCCTGATGCAGGTAATATAAAATGGTCTTCAAGGGTTACTGTTGGTTACCTAGATCAGCACACAGTACTTGGAAAAGGTAAAACAATAAGAGAAGTTCTAAGAGAAGCATTCCAGCATATGTTTGACTTAGAGCAAGAAATGTTACAGATGTATGAAAAAATGGGAGATGCATCTGATGAGGAAATGGCAGCCCTTATGGAAGATACTGCTGAAATACAGACTATACTTGAACACAGTGGATTCTATACAATAGATGCAAAAATACAGGAGGTTGCAAATGGACTAGGACTTGGAGAAATAGGACTAGATAGAGATGTAACTGACCTTAGTGGTGGGCAGAGAACAAAAGTACTTTTAACTAAGTTACTTCTTGAAAACCCAACAATATTAATACTAGACGAGCCTACAAACTACTTAGATGAAGAACATATAGTATGGCTTACTAGATATCTACAGGAATATGAAAATGCATTCGTACTAGTTTCTCACGACATAAGCTTCATAAATGATACTTGTAACGTTGTTTACCACCTTGAAAATGGTGAATTAAACAGATACAAAGGAAACTATGATGAATTTGAAAGATTAAATGAAATCAAGAAAAGACAGGAAGAACAGGCTTACGAAAAACAGGTTAAAGAAAGAGAAAAACTTGAAGACTTCATAGCTAGAAACAAGGCTAGAGTTGCAACAAGAGGTATGGCAAACTCAAGACAGAAACAGCTTGATAAGATGGAAATACTTGAAAGACCAAAGGAAAAAATAAAACCTACTTTCAACTTTAGAAATGCTAGAGCTGCAGGAAAGATAATATTTGAAACTAAAGATCTTGTACTAGGATATAATGAGCCACTTACAAAACCACTTAACTTCCAGCTTGAAAGAGGTAAAAAAATAGCATTAAAAGGTATGAATGGTATAGGTAAATCTACACTATTAAAAACTCTTTTAGGTATGATAAAACCTTATGATGGAGAAGTTAAACTAGGTGACTATCTAGAGGTAGGTTACTTTGAACAGGAAAGTTCAACAGAAAATAACAATACCGCTATGGACGAAATATGGCAGGAATATCCAGGTCTTACAAACTATGAAGTAAGACAGGCTCTTGCAAAATGTGGATTAACTAATGAGCATATAACTAGCTTAGTTAGAGTACTTAGTGGGGGAGAAGCAGCGAAAGTTAGACTATGTAAAATAATGCTAAAAGATATCAACTTCCTAGTACTTGACGAACCTACTAACCACCTTGATGTGGATGCTAAGGAAGAGCTTAAAAAAGCAATAAAAGAATTCAAGGGAACAGTACTTTTAGTATCTCATGAACCAGAATTCTACATGGACTTTGTAGATGATGTATGGAATATAGAAGACTTTACTACAAAAATAGTTTAATAAAAAAATAGAGATTAAAAACTAACTAAAACCTGGGTGATAATATGAAAAAGGTATTTATGAATATATGCTCTTTTTTAGTTACTATAGCTATAATTTCTATGGCTGCTGTAACTGCATTGAATTTTAGAGAAATATATTATATTGATGTATATAGACTAGATATTCCGGAAATTTCTGGATATACTGAACAAGAAATAATTGAAAACTACAATTATTTAATAGACTATAATACTAGTTTTGATGATAAAGAATTTAAATTGCCAAGTATGAAATTCTCGAGAGAAGGTAAGATACATTTTGAAGAAGTTAGAAATATATTTCACTCATTATACTACATAATGGGAATCGGGTTGTTAGCATTTATAGCTATTATTTATGAAGCATTTAAGGGAAGAACAAAACCTCTTAAAAATGTACTAAAGATGTTAATAATTCTTCCAGTTATTGTTGCAATACCGATGATGGTGGCTTTTGACAAGGTATTTGTACTTTTCCATAAGATAATGTTTAGAAATGACTACTGGATATTTGACCCAGTACTTGATCCAGTAATAAATATACTTCCAGAAGAATTTTTCTATCACGAGGCATTACTTATCGTCAGTCTAACTGTGATTATGTGGATAGCATTGCTTATAGCATATAGAATTTTTTCAGATAGAGTGGAAAAACAGAGCTAAATTTAGTAAAAATATAAAAATTGTTGATAAAAAATGGGACTGTTGTATAAACTACAACAGTCCTTTTATTATGTATTTACAAAAATAAAAATTTATTTCTTTCTAGCAAGTTCAGATATTTCGCTAAATTTTTTCATTATATAATCAAAGTTCTTTTTATTATGTGGCAACATACAGTTACTACAGTCTTTTATTCCTTTTCCTGTGTATTTAAAATTTCCACCGCAGTTTTCTCCAAGTGCATAAAGTGGACAGTAGCAGAAAAGACAGTTAAACTCATCAGGTTTGTCTGTTTTATGGCATGGGAAAAATTCACAATTCTTGTGGCAGAAAAACTTATAATTTTCGCTCATAATATCCTCCTAATTAATTTATAAGATAATAATTATTATAAATTTAAAGTTTAATAATATACAATGCTATTTTATAAATTTGTTGACATTTTATGCTATCATAATATATACTTATTGTGATTTTAGTTTGAAGGGAGGCTTGCGTGTTATGAGAACTGTACGCTAATAAACAACAAAAAGTTGCTTTTCCACTCTACGTAGTAGGGATTTTTTGTCGTGCGTACATATATTACACGGAAGTCAGATATTATATGAGAATTGATTTTTAGATACTATATTTGTATATTATGATATGGATTTAGTATATTATCATATATTTTAACGTGTTTTTTATGATGCAGGTAAATACCCTTTGTGGAGTATTTACCTGCTTTTTTGTTGTTAAAAATTATAATAAAAAATGGCTATGTTAGCTAACTTTGTGATTAATTATATACAAAATAGGTTATAATATAGACATAAACTACGCTTCAGCTAATTCACAGAAAGGATATCTAATATTATGTCAAAAAAGGATATAAAAGCTATAATAAAAGATTTAAAAAAGAATGAGCTTACAGAATTAATTTCAGTAGCACAAGAAGTATTAAGTACTATATTTAATTCTTCTGAAATTAGAGATAATGTTAAAGAAGGTAGATTTTCCAAGGGATATGAATGTCCAAAATGTCAATGTAAAGATGTAAATAAAAATGGGAAATCTAACGGAAGACAAAGATATATCTGTAAACGTTGTCGTACAAGTTTTGATGAGTTTACTATGTCTCCATTTTCTAATACAAAATTAGGCTTAGATAAATGGCTAAAATATTGTGAGTTAATGATATTAGGGCTTTCTATAAGAAAATGTGCTGAAGAAGTTGGTGTAGGTGTTAAAACCTCTTTTTACATGCGTCATAGAATACTTGATGTAATAAATCTATCATTAAAAAATGATAAAGTTGAAGGTATAGTTGAAGTAGATGAATGCTTTATTAAGGAGTCTTTTAAAGGTAATCATTCTAAAAGTACTACATTTGTAATGCCTAGAAACCCTAGAAAAAGAGGTAAATGTAAAAATGATAAGAATAAAAGAGGAATATCAAAAGAGCAAATTTGTATAGAGACAGCGATTGATAGAAAAGGAAATATCCTTATGGGTGCAGTTTGTAATGGTAGAATTACAACAAATCAAATAGTTAATTTCTTTGATAATAAAATATGCGAAGGGGATACTTTTTGCGTAGATTCACATAAATCATATGTGGGAATAAAGGACAAGTTGAATATAGAATTAAAGCAAGTTCCTAGGGGAAAATCAATGATAGACACTGTTTATCATTTACAGCATATAAATGCTCTTCACAGTAGCTTTAAGAGATGGTTAATGACTTTTAATGGCGTATCTACAAAATATATCAATAATTATTTGGCTTGGTTTAAATTTCTACAACTAAGTAAGAAGAATAAAAAGAATGACAGAATTAAAGATATGTTAGTGAATGTAGCTACTAAGGATACATGTATAACTAGAAACACTATTAGAAATAGATTTATTGAGTTAACTTAAAATAAGAAACTTTACTCCAAATTAATTAAACTATTTTATAATTGGAAAATAATAGAATGTTTTGTATAATATAATGAGGTTCGCAATTGTTATATATTGTGAACTTCGATATACTTTACAGTGAATATTATTTATGTTACTATTAAATTTAATAAAACAAGAAAGGAGTTAGATTTATGATAAATTTATATAGAATGATTAATAAATTAAAAATAATAGATACAACTCCTAAATATAATATTATATAACTATATTTAAGATATATCCACTGGTATACTAAAGTGGATTTTTTATTAACTAAAATAAGGAGGTAGCTATAATGCTTGCATATATCAGATTAAGAGGATAGCGCACGAGTTGTGGCTATCGTTAAACAAATTTAATAAAATGCCATAACTTCGTGCTATTTTATATGAATAATAGAAATAGGAAGGTTATGAACAATGAGAAAATTAAAAAAGATTGAAGTTTTAAGAGAATTACTTAATGAAAATATATCAATACTTAGATGTCCAGTGTGTAAAAAATCTATAAAATATATAAAAGAAAGTAGTGTATTATGTGAAAATAACCATTGCTTTAATATATCTAAAAAAGGATATGTTAATTTAGTAAAGAATAATGCGAAGACAATATATGATAAAAAATTATTTGAATCTAGAAGTAAAATATATGAATATGGTATATATGACGAGCTTTCTAAAGAGATAATAGATATAGTGGATAAATATACGTCAAAAAAGAATGTTAATTTTGTACTAGATGTTGGTTGCGGAGAAGGGTATTATTTAAATCAACTATATTCAGATGAAAAAATAAATAGTAAGTGTAAATTATTTGGAATAGATATATCAAGAGAAGGAATTTCACTTGCTACAAGATACGAAAATAGCATACTATGGAGTGTCTCAGACTTATCAAATCTACCATTTGAAAATGGTAAATTTGATATAATAATAGATATACTTTCACCATCGAATTATAGTGAATTTACTAGAGTTTTAAACAAAGGTGGAGTTGTAATAAAAGTAATTCCAGATGAACACTATTTAAAAGAGATAAGGTCTGAAATAAAAGGTAAAATAAAAAAAGATACTTATTCTAATAAAAATGTTATAAATTCATTTAAAGATAACTTGGAAATCATCTATGATAAAAGAATCACTTATAAAACAAATATATATAATTTAGAAGATTTTATAAAAATGACACCATTAACATCTGGTTTGAGCAAAGAACAAATAAATGAATTAAATAAATGTGATATAGAAAAAATAACGGTTGATTTAAAAATTGTAGTCGGCAAAGTAAAGTAGATAAAGGTTAGGAGGTAATAAGATGAATATACGTGGATGTATACATTCAATAAGATTAAGAGGGTAAGTCACGGATTGTGGCTATTATCTTAATATAATTAAAAGTCATAATCCCGTGATATTTAAATATTAAAGTTTAAATATAAAATTATAGGAGATTATGAAAATGAGAAAAAGAGTAATAATTGTAGGAATTAATATAAATAACAAAAATAATTTTGAGGAATCTATAATAGAACTTAAGAATTTATGTATAGCCTGTGATATGGAAGTAGTTGGAAAAGTGGAGCAAAATTTAAAGAAGATAAATCCAACATTCTATATGGGTAGTGGTAAAATTGAAGAATTACAAGATTTAATCGAAAAAACGAACGCTGAAATAATAGTATTTAATAACGAACTATCTGCATCACAGATAAAAAATATTGAAGAAGAAGTAAAATGTAATGTCATAGATAGGACAGCTTTAATACTAGATATATTTGCAAATAGAGCAAAAACAAGAGAAGCTAAGTTGCAAGTAGAGGTTGCAAGACTTCAGTATGAACTTCCAAGGTTAATTGGTGCAAATGAAAACCTAGGTCGTCAAAGTGGTGGAGTTGGTACTAAAAATAGGGGAGCAGGAGAAACTAAGTTAGAACTAGACCGTAGACGTATAGAAGATAGAATAGCTAGTTTAAACAAGGAATTAGAAATACTGAAGTATCAAAGAAATACTCAAAAAAATAAAAGAAAAAAATCCAACATACCTAATGTAGCACTAGTAGGATATACTAATGCAGGTAAATCATCAGTTATGAATGTATTAGTTGAAAATTTTATCAATAAAGAAGATAAAAAAGTATTTGAAAAAAACATGCTATTTGCAACATTGGAGACTTATGTTAGAAATATTAAACTGCATAATAACAAATCTTTTTTACTGTATGATACAGTTGGATTTGTAGGCGATTTGCCTCATAACTTAGTTAAAGCTTTTAGATCGACACTGGAAGAGGTTTGCGATGCAGACTTATTAGTTCATATTATAGATATATCTAATCCTAATTATAAAAATCAGATAGATGTTACTAATGAAACATTAAGCCAAATAGGAGCTGATAATATTCCTATGATTTATGTATATAATAAGATTGATTTAATTGATTTAGATAAATTAGATAATAATAAAATATTAATTTCAGCTAAAAGAGATATAGGAATAGATAGATTAATAGAATCTATTTGTGAAAAAGTATTTGAAGATTATATAAGATTTAAGTTAAAAATTCCATATTCAGAAGGAAAGACGATATCTAATATAATGGAGAATGCAACTATCTTAGACTCTGAATATATAGAGGATGGAGTAATACTCAATATTGAATGTAGTGAAAAAGAGTATGTTCAATATAAACAATACATAATTTAGCATTAACTTAGATATATGATATAAAGTATATTACTATAGTTGAGAATTAATTAAATTACAAAATTAATATATTACGAACAATTTATAATAAGCTATAGAATTAACCACATCTTAGAATTCAATGTATTGAAAAGTCTAAGGTGTGGTTATTTTTATGATATACTTATCACGAAGAAAGCTAACATAGCCTAAAAAATAAAAGGATAAAATTACACAACTAATTGAAAAATTAGACCAAAGGAGGAGGTAAATAATGTCTAAAAAAGAAATTGTAACAAAAGAAGATTTATTAAACATTATAGATTTATTAGAGAGCACTAAAATTACATATTGGATTGATGGAGGATGGGGAGTTGATTTATTATTTGGAAAACAAACTAGAAACCATAGAGATATAGATATTAATTTTGATGCAAAATATACAGATGAATTAATAGAATTTCTTTTAAATAAAGGATATAAAATAGATACAGATTGGCTTCCAGTTAGAATGGAGTTATATAGTAATGAATATGGATATTTAGACATACATCCATTTATTTTAAATGAAGATGGAACATCAAAACAAGCTGATTTAGAAGGTGGATGGTATGAATTTGAAAAAGATTATTTTGGAAGTGTAAACTTTGAAAATAAAACAATTCCATGTATATCTTTAAAAGGACAACTTATTTTTCACTCAGGATATGAACTTAGAGAAAAAGATATACATGATATAGATATTCTTAAAAGTTTATAATAAATATTATATAAAGTTTAATAATATTATAGTTATAAGAGGACTATAAATATAGTAGTGATAATTTTTTTAGGATATAATATAATTAAATTTAATTATGGACTTAAAGAATAAATAAAATTTTAATGAAAATAATATAAATAAATATAATTAAGGAGGAAATTATGACGACTGAATTAGATATAAATTTACACGAACAGGTAGTTGAAAGAGCACTTCTTGTAGGTATGAATATAACTACTGTATCAAAAAGAATAGATGATATAGATATAAACGACTCTATGGAGGAGTTAAAAGAATTAGCAAAGGCAGCAGGTGCAGAAGTTGTAGGGTCTGTAGTACAGAATAGACCTGCTGTAGATGCTGCATATTATATAGGAAAGGGTAAGGTTGAGGAAATAAAAGGATACTGCGAAGGTCTTGATGCAACTTTGATAATATTCAATGATGAATTATCTGGTGCTCAGTCTAGAAATATAGAAGACCTTACTGGAATAAAAACTATAGACAGAACAACTCTAATCCTTGATATATTTGCACAGAGAGCAAAAAGTAAAGAAGGTAAACTTCAGGTAGAATTAGCTCAGTTAAAATATAGACTACCAAGACTTTACGGAATGGGTGGAGCAATGAGTAGAACTGGTGCAGGTATAGGTACAAGAGGGCCAGGGGAACAGAAGCTTGAAATAGACAAAAGACACATATTAAATAGAGCTGCGGATATAAGAGCAGAACTAAAATTAGTTAAGAAAAACAGAGAAACTCAGAGAAATCAGAGAAAAAAATCTAACATACCTATAGTAGCATTAGTAGGATATACAAATGCTGGTAAATCAACTTTATTAAATGAACTTATAAAAACTCACAAAGAATATGAAAGTGAAAAAGAAGTATTTGTAAAAGATATGCTTTTCGCAACACTAGATGTAACTTTAAGAAAGGCAGTACTTCCAAATAAAAGAGACTTCCTAGTAGTTGATACTGTTGGGTTTGTAAGTAAGCTACCACATGATTTAGTAGATGCATTTAAATCTACACTAGAAGAAGTTAATTATGCAGATTTAATTCTTCATGTAATAGATGCTACAAATGATAGCTACGAAATTCAGAAAAAAACTACAGAAAAAGTATTAAAAGAACTTGGAGCAGACGATAAAAAGACTATACTTGTATATAATAAAGTAGATAAATTAGAGCTTGATATATATCCAAAAAATCAGGACGATATAGTGTATATATCTGCAAAACAGGGAATAAATATGGACAAACTGCTTAATATGATAGAAAAAGCAGTTATGGAAAATACCTATGATGTAGAGCTTTTAATTCCTTATGATAGAGGAGATATATTCAGTAAGTGTAAAGATAAGTACAATATAGATGAGTTTGAATATCTTGGAGAGGGAACTAAGTTTAGAGTAGCACTTGATGAAGAGGACTTTGGAAAATACAAAGAATATATAATAGAAAAATAGAATTAATTCATATATATAAGTAGCCTATACAAATATATTATTTTAAAGATATATTTGTATAGAAATTTTTTATGAAAGTTATTTGTATATAGATTTTTGTTATGAAAAATTATTTGAGATTGGGATGATGAGATGGAGATAAGCTGGAAAAATATCGATAAATTAGAAGATTATCAGATAACCTATCTATTATATAAAGAGTCCTTAAACGTAAATCAAATAGCAAAGGTTAGAAATATGTCTCCTCAAGATATAGCGGAACATCTTATAAAGGTTCAAGTTGAAAAAAGAGAAGAAGATAGAAAAAAAGACTCTTTAGAAACATACTTAACCTTTGATAAAGAAGAAAGAAAAGAGTACCTAAAGCAGCTAGATTCAGAGGAATTAGTGTATTTCAAGAAAAAGTTACTTAGAGCACTACCTATTGAAAAGGATATGAGAAGCTTAATGATTTTAACTTGGACAGCTGGAGAGCTCGGTGAAGAATCTTCTTTAGAGTATATAGAAAAGTTGCTAAATCATGACAATGAAGATATGAGAAAAGTAGCAACCGTGGCTATAAGAAAAATACAGAGTAAACTAGATAAGTATAGTAAAAATAATAGTAATATTAATAGCTCGGATACAGATAAAAAAATTGATTTAAATGAAAAAAAATCCTATAAAGATAGTGAAAAAAATATAGATGAATTACAAAGTTTTTTAGGGCTAGATAAAAATCAAAGACTTGATTTTTTAGATAGATTAAAACCGGAAAAAATGATATACTTTAAGAGAAAGGTGTACAAACGTATTCTTACAGAATATAACTCAGATGATTTAATTGTTTTGATTTGGACAACTGGAGAATTAAAGGACGAAAATTTTTTACCGATCCTACATAATCTCACTGAACATAGAAACTCCGATGTCAGAAGAATTACTTATTCTGCAATCAGAAAGATTGGTTCACCTAAGAGTAGAGAAGTTTTAGAACTAGGGCTTTTAGACTCAAATCCACAGACTAGACAGTACTGTGCGAAAGCTCTTTTAAAAGTTGGTAATGGACACAGTCTGAATATACTGAGAAACCAGTATAGAGCAAGACAAGGTGTCGAAAAAGATTATGTACTTCGTGCATACAGAGAAGCGATAATCGAGTTAGAAAAGTCAGTTTAAATTCTGACGATTATATTTTTCAAATCATACGCAGGTGCGTATATTTATAGGAGGGATTCGATATGATAGTAAGACGTTGTGCAGGTGGTGTGGTATTCCACGCAAATCAGGTGTTATTAGTGAAAAATGACAGAGGTGAATGGACTCTTCCAAAAGGAAAAATATCTGGAATTTACATGGCTCAGGAGAGCGCTATAGCAAGAGTAAAAGATGAAACTGGTATAGATGCTAAATTACTAGATATAGCTGGAGATACTATATATGAGTTCTTCTCAAGAAGTAGACAGCAGAGAGTTTGTAATGCCATAAACTGGTTCATAATGGACGCTCCTAATACAGAATGCAAAATAAGTTCTGAATTTTTAGAAGGCGGATTCTACAAAGTTAAAGATGCTCTTGAAATGTTAAATCATAACAAAGAAAAATCTTTAGTTGAAATCTCATACAAAAAATATAAAGAAGTAAAGAAAATAGCAGACTAATCATATCTAACCGAAAGGCTGATATCAACTTTGAAGCGGAAAACTACCATGCAGTTGCATGGTAGTTTTTTTTGTGCAGTTCACATATTCTTAAAACTAATATATAATAAAATATAGTAGTTAAATACAAAAAGAGGAGATGTATATAAATGGAATATAGAAAATCAGGAAATACAATAGCAGTTCGTATAGACTACGATGAAGAGGTAATGGAAAAGCTAACAGAACTTTGCAAAAAAGAAAATATAGTTTCTGCTGCAGTTTCTGGAATAGGTGCTACAAAATTAGCAGAACTTGGACTTTACAATATGGAAACTGGAGAATATAAAGTAACATCATATACAGGACTTTATGAAGTTGGTTCATTTATGGGGAATATAACTCAGAAGGACGGAGAACCATATCTTCACCTTCATATAACAATAGGCGATCCAGAAAAGAATGAAGTACACAGCGGTCACTTAAATAAAGCAGTTATAGGCGCTACTAGTGAATTATTTATAACTATATTTGATGAAAAAATAGGGCGTAAGTTTGATGAAAAAACAGGAATAAATATTTTTGAATTTGAAAAATAAAAATTTGAAAGGGGATTTTTATGAATTCGTATAGAACAATTTACGAATATGGATGCGATGAATTTACTGAGGAAAGATCGAGATTTATAGGGTATGCAAAGCCTATAAATAGCGAAGAGGAAGCAGTGGCATTTGTCGACGAAATAAAGAAAAAGCACAAGGATGCAACTCATAATGTATGGGCATATACAGTTGGACCTACAATGAATATACAGAGATATAGCGATGATGGGGAACCACAGGGAACGGCTGGGATTCCTGCACTTGAGGTTATTAAAAAGGAAGATTTAAGAGATGTTGTAGTTGTAATAACTAGATATTTTGGTGGAATAAAACTAGGTGCAGGAGGGCTTGTAAGAGCTTATACGAGAGGTGCAAAAATTGGTCTAGAAGCAGGAAAGATAATTGATAGAATATGGTATCAAGAAGTCAAAATAAAGGTAGATTATAATCAGATTGGAAGAGTTCAAAATGAAATAATGAACCTTGGATATTTTGTGAAAGACACGATATATCTTGAGGATGTGGAATTTGTGATATACTCTAAACCAGAGGATAGTCAGAAGCTTATAGATAGAATAATAGATATAACTAATGGAACAGCAAATATTTCATTAGGGGAAGAGTTTTATCTTAGTGAAAATAAAGGAGAAATAATACTTGATTAATGGGGGGACAGGATGAGTACTAGAATTGAAAAAATCGAAAAAACAGTAAAATGGCTACAGGAAAAAGTAGCAGAAGCACATGCAAAGGGATTAATAGTAGGTGTATCTGGTGGGATAGACTCTGCAGTTGTGGCATACCTTATAAAAAAAGCATGCCCAGATAACTCTATGGGTGTAATAATGAGTATAAAATCAAACCCAGCAGATAGAGTAGATGCTATGAAGGTTATAGATGGATGTGGAATAGAGCATATAGACCTTGAATTAGCAGAACCTCACAAATTAATATTAGATACAGTTACTGATAATCTAAAAGCAAAAGGTCTATTTAAAGAAGATTATCTAAGAATGACTGATGCAAATCTTAGAGCTAGAATAAGAATGAGCACAATATACGCAATAGCAAATGATTTAGGATATTTAGTTGTAGGAACAGATAATGCAGCAGAACTTCACACTGGATACTTCACAAAACATGGAGATGGTGGGGTTGATATACTTCCACTTGCAAATTTAACAAAAGCAGAAGTATTTGAATGGGCTAAAGAACTAGGTATACATGAGGATCTAATAAACAAAGCTCCATCAGCAGGTTTATGGGAAGGACAGACTGATGAAAATGAAATGGGAACTACTTATAATTATATAGATGCTGTTTTAGAAGGTAGAAGAGATGATGTGCCAGCAGAACATCTTGAAATAATAGATAGATTACACAGAAATAGTGAACATAAAAGACATACTGCTGCAAAACCACCTAAATTCTAATTTACTATTGCAAGAATTTATGATAGAATTTTAAGGTGAGTAAATAACGTAAGGAGTGGAATTATGGGACGTATAGGAAACATAATAAATAGAAAAGGAAAACAGGATGCTCAGAGAGCAAAAGTATTTACAAAACATGCTAGAGCAATAGCAGTTGCTGCTAAAGATGGTGGAGGAGATCCAGAATACAATGCAGCTTTAAAAACAGCTATAGAAAAAGCTAAAGCTGACAACATGCCTAATGATAATATAGATAGAGCTATAGCAAAAGGTACAGGTGCTGGAAACTCTGAAAGCTACGAAACAATAGTATACGAAGGATATGGACCAGGTGGGGTTGCAGTAATAGTTAATGCACTTACTGACAATAAAAACAGAACTGCTGGTAATATAAGATACTACTTCGATAAAAATGGTGGTAACTTAGGTACTTCAGGATGCGTATCTTTCATGTTCGACAGAAAAGGACAGATACTAGTTGCAGCTGAAGACGGTGTAAGCGAAGAAGAATTAATGGATGCAGCTTTAGAAGCTGGAGCAGAAGACTTCATAGTTGAAGAAGATGGATTTGAAGTAATAACTGAACCTAACGACTTCGCAGCAGTTAGAGACGCTTTAAAAGAAGCTGGGTATGAATTCATATCAGCTGACGTTAAAATGATACCTCAGACAACTACTGCATTAACAGAAGATGGTCAGTGCAATGCTATGGAAAAATTAATAGATATGCTTGAAGATGACGATGATGTTCAGGATATCTACCACAACTGGGAAATAACTGAATAATAAAATGAAGATTATAAAGAGATGTTACAGAAAACTCCTGTATACATCTCTTTTTTATTTTAGATGAAAAAAATAAATTATAGTAATAAAAAAAGAATATAATAATAAAATGAAAACGATTGACAAAATAAAAAACTTATATTACAATAAAAAAAGATTTAGTAGGATGGTAATTGTTAAATCAAGCTAGACCTATTTACATATATAGAAAATAATATTCTTTTTATCTCAAAAAAAAGGCTAATTTTTCTACATATGTAAGTAGGTCTTTTTTGTTAAAAAAAAAGCAAAATCTTATCGAAAGGAGAGATTTAGATGATTATAGATAGAGTTTTAAATAATAATGTAGTTATTATAAAAGACGAGGATGGAATAGAACAGGTTGTCTGCGGAAAAGGAATAGCTTTTAAGAAAAAAAGTGGAGATTTTGTAGACGAAAAAGAAGTAAATAAAGTTTTTATTTTGAAAGATAAAGTTAAGAATAAAAGATTCCAGGAGATAGTATCTGATATACCTCTTCCTTATTTAGAGGTTGCAGATGAAATAATAGATATGATTAAGTTGGAATCTGGTAAAAAAATAAGTGATACAATATATATTTCTCTAAGCGACCATATTCACATGGCCGTAAATAGATTTTTAGATGGTATCACAATGAAAAATTATATGATTTGG
>OLRB01000770.1_pt1 | contig 16996 bp, 17 predicted proteins | sample 1672751 | NCBI WGS metagenome assembly OLRB01 (sample SAMEA3136720, study PRJEB25190) | human gut metagenome | biome: human gut; feature: human-associated habitat; material: faeces | place: Austria | collected 2013
AATAGTCGGGAAGATACAAAACGAACGCATCCTCAAGAGGATATATAAATTCGTGTTGTATCTATACACACATGAGACTGGCAGTTGAAAGACTGTCAGTCTTTTTTAATAACTGAAATATATTCATCCAGTTCATCAACGGAAATTTTGCCTTTTCCAACCAAATAACCAAGCAAGGAAGAACAGACCATGCGGATGTCTGATTCATCAGACTGGGATAACAGTTTGAAAAGGACATTATACAAATCATTATTCATCAATCTCACCTTTTGAGAAACGAATCGCCTTTTTCATTAAGCGGTCAAGAGCTGCGATGTCCTCGTCACTCAACTCAAGCATAAATTTGAAAAGGTTTTTTCGTGCCTCATCCTCACCCGCCATGATGCGGTCAATGCGTTCGATGAAATCATCGTCCGTGTCAACGAACATTTCGCCCTCACCAGTAGTCAACCATATATAATCAACTCCAAACTCACGGCAGATTGCTTTTGTCATTTGGTCTGTGAGAGAATTGCGACCATTTTCTATTGCACTAATAGCATTTTTTTTAACGCCCAAACGTTCACCAAATTTTTCAAGAGTGAGACCGAGAGTTTTTCTCAATTCTCTGACACGTTCGTTTTCTGTCATGTTTATCACCTCCATGTTCGTAGCATAGCACAGCAAAAAAAGAAAATCAATAGAAAAAGTACACTCAAGATACAAAAAACTGTTGACAAAGTATTTTGAAAATACTATGATGTATTTACAAGATACAAACAGGAGGCGAAAAAGTGGCAGAAATAAGAAATGAATACGGTGGATGCAGTATTGAAAGATGCATCAATTTTGAACGGCGTGAGGGGTACATGGAGAACATGAGAGTTGAAGTGAAAACAGATGCGATGCTATCTCCGGAAAAAACAAAAGAAATCACCTCGATTGTTGAAAAGGCAATCGGAGAGATTAGAAAAACAGTGGAGAAGTGGTGACGCACTCCTCCACAAAGAATTATTTCGTCTTTGCAGCAAGCCAAGCAGCACGGACAATCAGTTCTCCGGTCGGAGTATTGAGAATTTTCCGAAATTCCTCAATCTCCGATTCGGAATGACCTGCATCCTGCAAAGAGCGAATGAGTTGAGTTTTGAAAAGTTCATAATTCATATACCGAAAAGAAATTTGATATTAAGAGAGCAATTGGCTCAAAAGGCATACAATAGCTCCATCATAAACATAGCAGAAGAGCAGCTTGCTAAAATAAATAAAATGTTGGAAATAGATGCGGATGAGGAAATGAAAAAAATGTATGATTCCTTGCATCCTGACAGAAAGAAATTAATAAATCCAATTGAGGATACCTGGGAGAATAATCTTCAAAAATGGTTTGCAGCACCATATCAAGCAGATTCGGACGCATTGTCAATTCAACAGGTGGCAAGTGATACCGGAAATAGAGGTCACTTGCAGCGGGAAAGGGAAAGAATTTCAAGAGGGCGCACCTATGATTTTAACTGAAAATGGAGAAAGAGTACGATCAAAATCCGAGAAGATTCTGGCAGATTATTTTTACAGGCAGAATATTTTGTATAAGTATGAAAAACCATTATATTTGAAGGGGTATGGCACCGTTTATCCTGACTTTACATTTTTGTCTTCAAAAACAGGGAAAGAGATATATTGGGAACATGAGGGGATGATGGATGAGCAAGAATATGCAAGAAATGCTGTTCGAAAAATAGAATTATATCAAAAAAATGGGATTTATCCTGGGGAACGATTGATTCTTACATTTGAGACGGAACAAAGTATGCTTAATCAGAATATATTAGAAAAATTAGTAGAGAAATATTTATAAACTACTGTAGCTGAATTTTAAATTGCTACGAAAAGTATCTGCAATGATGAGTATTTTTACTATGAAGATGATATTTGGGATAAGAAGGTATCTGCAGATCAAAGAAAAGTAAATTGTAGATGCAAGTATTTGTAGGAAAGTATCTTTAATTTGCAAAGAAAGCAAGATAAAGATACACTAATCAGGCTGCAAGCATCCTCAAGTGTCATAGAAAGAAAAACAAGATGCAATCACCAGGCAGCAAGCATCTTCAAGTGTCATAGAAAGAAAAGCAAGATGCAATCATCGGTCTGCAAGCATCCTCAAGTGCCATAGAAAGAAAAAGCAAGATGCAATCATCGGTCTGCAAGCATCTTCAAGTGCCATAGAAAGAAAAACAAGATGCAATCACCAGGCAGCAAGCATCCTCAATTGCCATAGAAAGAAAAGCAAGATACAATCACCAGGCTGCAAGCATCTTCAAGTGCCATAGAAAGAAAAGTAAGATGCAATCACCGGTCTGCAAGCATCTTCAAGTGCCATAGAAAGAAAAAGCAAGATGCAATCATCGGGCAGCAAGTATCTTCAAGTGCCATAGAAAGAAAAAACAAGATGCAATCACCGGTCTGCAAGCATCTTCAAGTGCCATAGAAAGAAAAACAAGATGCAATCACCAGGCAGCAAGCATCCTCAAGTGCCATAGAAAGAAAAGCAAGATGCAATTACCAGGCTGCAAGCATCCTCAAGTGCCCCAAAAAGAAAAACAAGATACAATTGCTTATTAGGGATCATCTTCAAAATATGGAAAATACAAGTTGAGGATGCGTTTGTTCATAGTTGACAGAAATAAGACATCTGCATACGAATTAACTATGTAAATGAAGATGCACTGCTGAAAACTAAGTAATCTACAAATGTAATTAAAGTGCGAATGAAGATGCACTGCTGAGAATTAAGTAATCCGCAAAAGTTATTGAAGAGTAGCTCAAGATGCACTGCCAAGGCATTAGGGAACAATATCAGAAAGAAGGAGTTGTTATCCCCCAATACTCTCTGGTTTCCGGATTAAAAAACTCCTCTTGACCTTTCGTCGCTTTTGCGGTATAGTTCTCTACACTTTGTTAAAAATAATTTGAAAGCTAGTACATAGTTATTTACGAAACGATGTACTGGTGTATGAAAGGAGCGAGTTTTATGACTTTTTATCAGGAACTTCAGCTGAGCTCGACCGGTTCGAAGCAGCTGATCAAAAACACCATTGACCCGAAAGAAAAACGCAGACATATTTTAATCTATAATTTTAAAGTCTATCTGGTAATGATATTCTGTGTTGCGGTGGTATCGCTGTATAGCAAGTTTATTGGAAATGATAACAGTGTCGTAGGTGTAACTGTCCTGCTTGCGGTGCTTGTGCTCAGACAGGCAGACTTTGGAATCCGCACATCACATGGATTGCTCTCTATTGCCGGAATATTTGCTATTCTGATGACGGCACCACGTTTTGCAAACACACTGTCACCAGTACCTGCATTTGCAGTAAATGTGATTGCAATTCTTCTTCTGATGATTCTTGGATGCCACAATGTGATCATGTACAATCATTCCACTTTTGTACTGGGGTATTTACTTCTGCTTGGCTACGATGTGACAGGAGCATCATACATAAAGCGAGTGGAAGGCCTTGCGGTAGGTATGATCTTGTGTATGATCATTTTCTACAAGAATCAGAAAAACAGACCGTACAGAAGAACCTTTCTTGATCTGTTTCGAGAATTTGATCTTCATTCAGCGCGTGGCAGGTGGTATCTGAAACTGACATTCATCGTATCAAGTGCGATGCTGTTTATGAATCTTCTTGGACTTCCAAGAGCTATGTGGGCAGGAATTGCCTGTATGTCAGTATGCCTTCCATTTACAGAAGACTGCGTTGCAAGATCAGGAAGCAGATGGCAGTTTAATATAGTAGGCTGTGCGATATTTATCGTGCTGTACCTGGTGCTTCCGGAGTCAATGTATCCGTATATTGGTATGATTGGTGGAATTGGAGTTGGATATTCAGCAGGATATGCATGGCAGACAGTATTCAATACTTTTGGCGCATTGTCCATTGCAGCAGGATTATTTGGAATGCCGGCTGCGGTTGCACTTCGTATCGGCGCAAATGTATTTGGCTCGGCCTATACCGTAATTTGCAATAAGATAATTGACAAACTGGCTGACAAATTTGTGGTAAGACAAAGTGCAGAAGCATAAAAAATAGAATTCCGTACGATTTCGCCAGGAATATGTCTGATCAACTTGAAAAAAATAAAGTGTCATGAGAAAATATATTAAATGTGAGATGACTTCCGCTTGATATAGCTTATGCAGTATTCCGACAAGTGAGTTGGAACGCATTCTGAATCATAAAAGTAAGAAGGGGAAAACGTATGAAAAAGTTCAAAAGATTTGTCTGCATTTTACTTACCCTGCTGCTTACAGCCGGGACATTCTCAGAAACAGCGATGAACGAAAAACAAGGCCTGTTCAAAATATCTACAGTTCAGGCAGCAGCGCAGAACTTAAGTTCCTACACCGGTTGGAAGACTGTATCAGGAAAACGCAGGTATTATCAGAATGGCAGGATAAAAAAAGGATTTTCCAGAATAGGAAACGATTATTACTGCTTTGATACAAAAGGGAACATGCATACGGGATGGCAGTATACCGGAAAAAGATACCGCTATTTTGATAAAAAGACCGGCAAGATGAGAACCAACACCACGATCCAGGGAAGAAAGATCAACAGCAAAGGCGTCTGGACTCCGGTGATCGTGCTTGATCCGGGGCATTCTGGAAAAGTTGCCAGAGGAACGGAACCGATAGGACCGGGATCTGGAGAACGCAAAGCTAAGGATGTTTCTGGAACAATAGGTTGTGTAACGAGAGTAAATGAATACCAGCTCACTTTGCAGGTGGCAAAAAAACTCCAGACAGAGCTGAAAAAACAGGGATGTAAAGTAATCCTGACTCGCAAAGACAATAAGACTGCAATCAGCTGTGCACAGCGTGCCCAAAAAGCAAATAAGGCAAAAGCTGATGCATATCTCAGGATCCATGCAAATGCTGTTGATTTTTCCAGTGCGAATGGTGCACTGACTATCAGCGTCAGCCGTCGCAATCGTTTTATAGGAAGTAAAATGGTTAAAAAATGCTATGCACTTTCCAAAGCCGTTCTGGATTCTTATGTAAAGGTGACCGGATGCCGCCGCGAATATATCTGGGAAAATGATACTATGAGCGGCAACAACTGGAGCAAGGTTCCTACAACATTGATCGAACTGGGATATATGTCCAATCCGGGTGAAGACCGGAAGATGCAAAGTGCTTCTTATCAGAAAAAGATGGTAAAAGGACTTTCTGACGGAATTCGAAGATTTTTGATCTCAGCAAAATGATGATATATACAGAACTGTCATGTGTTTTTTCTTGACAGAGAAATGCTGAATTGGTAACATATTAAAGGATATAAAGATTGAGAAAGCGTTGATTTTTTGTCTGAATCAACGCTCTTTTTATGAAGGAGGAATAATATGTTAAAAGTATGGATTGCAGGTGCCAGCGGACAGATTGGACGCGCCCTGAATGATGTGCTTGATCCAATGCAGATTGAAGCACTGAACACGGATCTTGATGAACTGGACATTACAGATACTGATGAAGTCATCAATTTCGGTACAGTCAACCGCCCGGATGTCATCATCAACTGTACTGGTATCACAGACACCGATGAGTGTGAAGCGAACCCGGAACATGCGTACCGTGTCAATGCCCTCGGTGCAAGAAACTTAAGTATCGTTGCCCGTAAATGTGGATCTAAGATCGTGCAGCTTTCTACAGATGATGTTTTTGACGGACAGAGCAAGAAACCGTATACAGAGTTTGATGATACCAATCCGCTGACAGTATATGGCAGATCCAAAAGAGCCGGAGAAAACTATGTCAAAGAATTTACGCACAAGCATTTTGTTATCCGAAGTAACTGGGTGTACGGACATGGTGGACACAACTTTGTAAACCGCGTGCTGGCAGCGGCAGAAGCAGGAAACGGACTTTCTGTTGCATCCGATCAGTTTGGTTCTCCGACCAGTGCAAAAGACCTGGCAAAGATGATCATGTATCTGATCAGCACCAACGAATATGGAACCTACCATGTAACATGCAGAGGTGTATGCAGCCGGTACGAATTTGCGCAGGAAATCTTAAAACTTGCAGGTAAGGATATAGAGCTGAGAGCTGTTCCAACAGAGCAGTCAGACCTTTCGGCAGTCCGACCACCGTATGCGGTTCTGGATAACTTTATTCTCCGTATCATCGAAACGTATGATATGCCAGAATGGAAAGAATCACTGAAAGAATATATGGAAGAAAGAACGGAGGATTAAGATGAAAGAAAAAAATGTAAAGACAAAAACTCCGAATAAAAAAGCCATTGGTCTGACAACGAAGATCTTCATTGCGCTGATCGCAGGTGCAATCCTCGGTATCGTGCTTTGTTATCTGGTGCCGGACAGCAGTTTTAAGAAAGATGTCATTGTTGAGGGCGTTTTGTATGTTATCGGACAGGGATTTATCCGTCTGATGAAAATGCTGGTCGTACCATTGGTATTCTGTTCTCTGGTCTGCGGAAGTATGGCAATCGGAGATACCAAGAAGCTTGGAACCGTAGGTGTGAGAACTCTGGCATTTTACCTTGCAACAACTGCAATGGCAGTTTGCGTTGCACTTGGTGTCGGAAATCTGATCAATCCTGGTGTCGGACTTGACATGAGCGCGATCCAGAGTTCTGCGGCATCCGTGGAAACCATGGAAGCAACGTCACTCACTGATACGATCCTCAACATCATTCCGGACAACCCGATCAATTCTCTGGCGAGCGGAAGCATGCTTCAGGTTATCGTATTTGCCCTGATCGTAGGTGTGATCCTCGCGAAGATGGGAGAGCGTGCAGAGACCGTAGCAAACTTTTTCAGCCAGTTCAATGATATTATGATGGAAATGACCATGATGATCATGAGCCTTGCCCCGATCGGCGTTTTCTGTCTGATCAGCCGTACCTTTGCAAATATCGGTTTCAGTGCATTTATTCCACTGGCGAAGTATATGATCGGTGTACTGCTTGCCCTGGCAATCCAGTGTTTCGGTGTATACCAGATCCTGCTCAAGATCTTTACCGGTCTGAATCCGATTCGTTTTATCAAGAAATTTTTCCCGGTTATGGCATTCGCATTCTCAACTGCTACATCCAATGCGACCATTCCGATGTCTATTGATACCCTTTCCAAGAAGGTTGGTGTATCCAAGAAGATTTCTTCCTTCACGATTCCGCTTGGTGCGACCATCAACATGGATGGTACTTCCATCATGCAGGGCGTGGCTGTTGTTTTTGCGGCGCAGGCATTTGGTATCCACTTAACCCCGATGGATTATGTAACGGTTATCGGAACAGCAACACTTGCTTCCGTAGGTACTGCCGGTGTACCGAGTGTTGGTCTTGTAACCCTGACGATGGTATTCAACTCTGTAGGACTTCCGGTTGAGGCAATTGGTCTTATCATGGGTATCGACCGTATCCTGGATATGACAAGAACAGCAGTCAACATCACCGGTGACGCTGTCTGCACAACGATCGTTGCACATCAGAACGGTGCTCTGGATAAGAAGGTCTTTAACGAAACAGAATAAAAGCAGAGTGATCTGTAAAAAACGACTGTACATGATGTATGGTCGTTTTTTATGTAATAGGAAATTACTCTGTAATGTTCCTATTACATAAAAACGCTCCGCGAGGATGCGACCAGATGCATGAGGAATATGTCTGCTGAAGCAGACTGCATCTGGCGCGCAAAGCGTAACAAGTCCCTCAAAGATTGAGGGATTCAGGGAGTTTGAAGTGGACTTGTCCGCTTTGTTATACAAAAAACCGGTTGCATTCGCCATATGGCTTCGGCTATAATACGAGATATCAGGATTGCAGAAGTGCAAATACGCACAGCAGTCCGTATAGATCAGTTAAATGAAAGAGAGAATACTATATGAGTATATTAAATGTAGAACATCTGACCCATGGCTTTGGTGACAGAGCAATCTTCTCAGATGTTTCTTTTCGCCTTCTTAAGGGAGAACATATCGGACTTGTTGGCGCAAATGGTGAAGGTAAGTCCACGTTTATGAGTATCGTGACAGGAAAACTGATGCCGGACGAAGGTAAAGTAGAGTGGGCAAAAAATGTTCACGCAGGATACCTTGACCAGTATGCAGTCCTGGAAAAAGGAATGACGATCCAGGAAGTACTGAAATCTGCATTTGATCCACTTCTTCAGAAAGAACAGCGCATGAATGAAATCTGCGATCTTCTTGGAAGCGCAGATGAGGAAGAAATGAACGTGCTGATGGAAGAACTCGGCACAATTCAGGATGAACTTACCCTGCATGATTTTTATGTTATTGATTCCAAGGTTGAAGAGGTTGCAAGAGCACTCGGACTTCTGGATCTGGGGCTTGACCGGGATGTTACAGACTTAAGCGGTGGTCAGAGAACAAAAGTACTTTTGGGCAAGCTGCTTCTTGAAAAGCCAGATATCCTTCTTCTGGACGAGCCGACAAACTACCTCGACGAAGAACACATCGCCTGGCTGAAACGTTATCTTCTGGATTATGAAAATGCATTTATCCTGATTTCTCATGACATTCCATTCCTTAACGAAGTGGTAAACATCATTTATCATATGGAAAATCAGGAACTGAACCGTTACGTAGGTGATTATGATCATTTTCAGGAAGTTTATGCAGTCAAGAAAGCACAGCTCGAGGCGGCATACCGCCGTCAGCAGCAGGAGATCAGTGAACTTAAAGACTTCGTTGCCAGAAACAAGGCAAGAGTTTCTACAAGAAATATGGCAATGTCCAGACAAAAGAAACTGGATAAGATGGATGTGATCGAACTGGCAGCGGAAAAACCGAAGCCGGAATTCCATTTCCGTTATGGCAGAACACCGGGCAAGATGCTTTTTGAGACTCATGACCTGGTGATCGGCTACGATGAGCCGCTTTCCAAACCACTGAACTTTACAATGGAACGTGGACAGAAGATTGCTCTTGTCGGAACAAATGGTATCGGAAAGACAACACTTCTGAAAAGTATCCTCGGCCTGATCCCTTCACTTAAAGGTAACTGTGAACGTGGAGAAAATCTGCAGCTGGGATATTTTGAGCAGGAAGTAAAGGGGGATAACAAAACAACCTGTATTGAAGAACTGTGGCAGGAATTTCCTTCCTATACACAGTATGAGGTGCGTTCTGCACTGGCAAAATGCGGTCTGACCACAAAACACATTGAGAGTCAGGTCCGAGTTCTGAGCGGTGGGGAGCAGGCGAAGGTACGTCTGTGCAAACTGGTCAACAGAGACACAAACGTATTGCTTCTGGATGAGCCGACTAACCATCTGGATGTCGATGCCAAGGAAGCCTTAAAGAGTGCACTCAAAGAATACAGAGGCAGCATCCTTCTGATCTGTCATGAGCCGGAATTCTACCAGGATGTGGTAAATGAAGTCTGGGATATGAGTAAATGGACAACGAAGGTATTCTAAATAACAGGAGGATTTATGCAGAAAGAGTTAAACCACAAGGTTCGTAAATGTTTCAACGAGGGGATATACAATGTCGCGCGCTATACGGAAATCGTACTTTCAATCATTATTTTGATTGTGATCGCGCTGGCTGGGATCCGCCTGATCTTTACAATCACAGAAATACCGATCATGGACATGGACATAGATTTCTTTACAACATTTCTTGCAAATGGGTTATCTCTGGTAGTCGGAGTTGAGTTTGTAAAGATGCTCTGCAGACATTCAGCACAGACAGTTGTTGAAGTATTGATGTTTGCAACAGCCCGACAGATGGTAGTGGAACATATGAAACCATCACAGACACTGATCGGTGTGATCGCGATCGCAATCCTGTTTGCCATCAGAAAGTTTCTGATGACAGAGGATGACGATATGGCGCATGCTCCGGTCAAAAAGCATGCAGATATGAATAAAGATGAGAATGTAGATGAGAAAGAATAAATTATCTCCTGCCCTTACTTAATGTACTGTTGTGATAATCAGAGGAGAAGGTCACATCACGGCCGAACCATGCCGGAGCGGTGTAAGCGTTGGCTGCATCCTCGGATGGGAATTCCACCTCTGCGAGCAGCAGTCCCTCGTAATCATCATGAAAAACATCCAGCTCGATCGTAAGCCCGTCTTTTTCAGGGATCAGATAACGAGTTTTGGAGATAACAAGTCCATCTGCTTTGGGTTTAAGATGTTCATAGGCCTCCTGCGTCAGTGGAAGATTATATTCTTCTCTGGCCATGAGGCCTTTTGATTTGTATGTGAGAAAATATTCATCATCCTGTCTGCGGATACGTACGACCGGGGAAGTACAGAGATATCCCTGCTCGATTCTGTGAAACGGATAATCAGAGAGATTTTTTGGAAGCTGTTCTTTTTCTATAAGATATTTTCTTTCGATTTCCATCTTGGGGACTCCTTTTTTGAGAAAAATGATTTATTATTTTGTGGATTAGTATATCTCTTTTGGGACGGAAATGCTATACTGAATGACAGAAGGATGGCTCAAAAATGTTATTTATAAGGAGGTTTCTATGAATAAAAAAGTATATATTTTTCTGGCAGATGGATTTGAAGATATTGAAGGTCTGACCGTGGTGGATCTGATGCGACGTGCAGACATTGATATAAAAACAGTTTCGATCAAGAAATCAAAAGAGATCACAACCTCACATGGAATCACCATGCTGACGGACCTTACATTTGCAGAAACAGATTTCACGGATGCGGATATGCTGGTACTTCCGGGAGGAATGCCGGGAACAAAATATCTGAATGAATATCAGCCGCTTCGTGACCTGCTCGCAGACTTTTACAAAAAGGGCGGTAAAGTAGCTGCTATCTGTGCTGCACCGACCGTGCTGGCATCTCTTGGTTTTCTTGAAAAACGTAAAGCAACTGCATATCCATCCTGCATGGAGGGACTTGCAGGTGCAGAGCGTTCACTGGAGAGCGTTGTCGTAGATGGTAATGTGACAACCAGCAGAGGACTTGGAACGGCAGTAGATTTCGCACTTAGCCTGATCGGACAGCTTCTGGGAGAAAAAAAGGCGGATGAAATTGCTGAATCTGTGGTTTATAGCCGAAAGTAAAGGAAAAACAGGGCTTTTTCATAAAAAATACTGGTGTTTTTAAAAACGTTGTGCTATACTACGATAATGACTGTAATTGTATCTCTTAATGAGAAGATACAGGGCCTGGACTATAGGAAACAGGCGCAGGGATAAAGATTATAGGTAGAATATAAGTAACTGGATCAGTTACGATTATAGGAAGTCTAACCTGAAAATTAAGGAGGAACAGGAAACATGAGTTTACAGGTGGAAAAACTGGAAAAAAACATGGCGAAACTGACAATCGAGGTTTCTGCTGAAGATTTAGAGAAAGCTATGCAGGCTGCATATCAGAAAGCAAAAGGAAGAATCACTCTTCCTGGATTCCGTAAAGGTAAAGCACCAAGAAAAATGATCGAGCAGATGTACGGCAAGGGAATCTTCCTTGAAGATGCTGCAAACGCTCTGATTCCAGAACATTACAGCAAGGCACTGGAAGAATGCGACCTTGAGATCGTATCCCAGCCGGAGATCGATGTAACACAGGCTGAGCCAGGAAAGGCTTTCATCTTCACAGCAGAAGTTGCTGTTAAACCGGAAGTTACTCTTGGTGAGTACAAAGGTGTAGAAGTTCCGAAGTCTGAAACAGAAGTGACAGACGAAGATGTTGAAGCTGAACTGAAGAAAGAACAGGAGAAAAACTCCAGAACAGTTACAGTAGAAGACCGTGGAGCAGAAAACGGTGATATCACAACAATCGATTTCGAAGGATTTGTTGATGGTGAAGCTTTTGAAGGCGGAAAAGGAACAGACTACCCGCTGACACTTGGCTCCGGATCTTTCATTCCAGGATTCGAAGATCAGCTGGTTGGAGCTAAAGCCGGAGATCACGTAGAAGTAAAAGTTACATTCCCGGAAGAATATCAGGCAAAAGAACTGGCTGGCAAAGAAGCTGTATTCCAGTGTGACGTTAAGAAAGTAGAAGCAAAAGAACTTCCAGAGCTGGATGACGATTTTGCACAGGATGCTTCTGAGTTCGATACTCTTGCAGAGTACAAAGAAGACATCAAGAAGAACCTGACAGAAAAGAAAGAAAAAGAAGCACGTGCTGCAAAAGAAAATGCAGCAGTAGATAAAGCAATCGAAAACGCTCAGATGGAAATCCCGGACGCAATGCTGAATACACAGGTTCGTCAGATGCTGGATGATTTCTCCAGAAGAATGCAGTCCCAGGGACTTACTATGGAACAGTACTTCCAGTTCACAGGAATGACTCTTGAGAAAATGCAGGAGGAAATGAAACCACAGGCTCTGAAGAGAATCCAGACAAGACTTGTTCTTGAAAAGATCGCAGAAGTTGAAAACATTCAGCCAACAGATGAAGAAGTTGAAGAAGAATTCAAGAAAATGGCTGATGCATACAAGATGGAAGTGGAGAAGATCAAAGAACTGCTTGGTGACCGCGAGTTAGAGCAGATGAAGAAAGATATGGCTGTACAGAAAGCCGTAACTCTCGTTGCTGACGAAGCAAAGGAAGCCTAAGTAAGCGTTCGTTCTGAATTACTACTGGAATCGACGAATGGAGGCATTTATATATGAGTTTAGTACCATATGTCATTGAACAGACAAGCAGAGGAGAAAGAAGCTATGACATTTACTCCCGCCTTCTGAAAGACCGTATCATCTTTCTTGGAGAAGAGGTAAATGATGTGAGCGCCAGCGTTATCGTGGCACAGCTTCTGTTCCTGGAAGCAGAGGATCCGAGCAAGGACATTCAGCTGTATATCAACAGCCCTGGAGGATCTGTAACTGCAGGTATGGCTATTTACGATACCATGAAATATATCAAGTGTGACGTTTCCACAATCTGTCTCGGAATGGCAGCCAGCATGGGTGCTTTTCTTCTGGCAGGCGGAACCAAGGGAAAGAGATTTGCCCTGCCGCACTCTACCATCATGATTCATCAGCCGTCAGGCGGTGCCCAGGGTCAGGCAACTGAGATCCAGATCGTAGCAGATCACATTGCCCAGACCAAACGGACATTGAATGAAATTCTGGCAGAGAACACTGGCCAGCCTTATGAAGTAGTGGAAAAAGACACAGACCGCGATAATTATATGACTGCTGAAGAAGCAAAGGCATACGGACTGATCGATGGTGTTGTCGAGCATAAATAAAGCAGACAGAAGGAACCTCTTTTCAGGGGGTTCCTTTTGTGCCATATCAAACTGAAAGGAAACGAGAACTATTTATGGCAGAAAAAATGAGAGATGGAAAAGTCAGATGCTCTTTTTGTCACAAGTCAGAAGACCAGGTCCGCAAGCTGATCGCCGGACCGGAAGGTGTTTTTATCTGTGATGAATGTATTGGTATCTGCTCAGAGATTATGGAGGAGGAACTGGCTCAGTATGATACAGAAGATGTTTATGATTCAGACATCAATCTGCTGAAACCGGAAGAAATCCATAAGATTCTGGATGACTATGTCATTGGACAGGATGAAGCTAAAAAGGCTCTGTCTGTGGCTGTCTATAACCATTACAAAAGAATTACCGCATCTAAGAATCTTGATGTGGAACTGCAGAAAAGTAATATTCTGATGCTGGGACCTACCGGTTCCGGTAAGACACTTCTGGCACAGACACTTGCCCGTCTTCTGAATGTACCGTTTGCGATCGCAGATGCTACGACACTTACAGAAGCCGGTTATGTCGGTGAGGATGTAGAGAATATTCTGTTAAAGATCATTCAGGCTGCGGATTATGATATTGAACGTGCGCAGTATGGAATTATCTATATTGATGAGATCGACAAGATCACAAGAAAATCTGAAAATGCATCAATCACCCGTGATGTATCCGGTGAAGGTGTGCAGCAGGCTCTTCTGAAGATCCTGGAGGGTACGGTAGCCAGTGTACCGCCACAGGGTGGACGTAAGCATCCGCACCAGGAATTTATTCAGATTGATACAACAAACATTCTGTTTATCTGCGGTGGAGCATTTGATGGTATTGAAAAGACGATCGAAGCCCGTCAGGATACCAAATCCATTGGATTTGGAGCAGATGTTTCTGTGCAGGAAGAAAGAAATATCGGAGAAATTCTGAAGGACGTTATGCCGGAAGACTTTATCAAATATGGTCTGATTCCGGAGTTTATCGGACGAGTTCCAATCGTAGTAACATTAGACGGGCTGGATGAGGAGGCACTGATCCGTATTCTTAAAGAGCCTAAGAATTCTCTGACCAAACAGTATCATAAATTATTTGAACTGGATGGAGTAGAGCTGGAATTCCAGGAAGAAGCACTGAAAGAAGTAGCCAGAAAATCCCTGGAACGTAAGACCGGCGCCAGAGGACTTCGTTCCATCATGGAAAAATCCCTGATGGATCTGATGTACCGTACGCCTTCTGATAATACGATATGCAAATGCATCATCACAAAAGATGCAGTAGACGGAACCGGAGAACCGGAAGTGGTTCATGGTGAACAGCCTGCTGTACAGCAGAATACCACAAGAAGAAATTCCCGTTCCAGAAAGACAGGAAAGCCGGAGACGGCTTAAAGAAGGGATTGAAGATACATGAAACAGCCAATTAGCATTCTTCCGGCAATTGCGCTCCGTGGGACAACGATTCTTCCGGATATGATCGTGCACTTTGATGTGAGCCGGGAACGTTCGATCAAGGCTATTGAGGCAGCAATGCTTCATGATCAGAAAATCTTTCTCGTTACACAGAAAGATCCGGAAGTAGAAAAACCAGAGTTGTCTGAGCTGTATCAGGTGGGAACGGTTGCTTATATCAAGCAGGTTGTGAAACTTCCACATGATCTGCTCAGAGTGCTGGTAGAAGGAATTGAACGAGCAGAACTTCTCGGTCTGGAACAGGAAGAGCCGTTTCTCAAAGCAGAGACGGCACTTTTTGAGCCGGATGGAGCGCGGTATACAAAGTCTCTGAAAGAAGCGATGTTCAGAAGCATTCAGGAACTTTTTCAGAGATATTGCATGGAAAGTGGAAAGATCAGCAAAGATCTGGCTGCGCAGATCATGAATATTACAGAACTGGAAGAGTTGATTTCCAAGATTGCCGTGAATGTACCACTGACTTATCAGAATAAGCAGAAAATTCTGGAAGCAGTCAGTCTGGAAAATCAGTACGAAGTTCTTGCTGTGATTCTGAATAATGAAATTGAAGTCCTGCAGATCGGGCATGACCTGCAGCGTAAATTAAAGGCACGTGTAGACAAAAATCAACGTGATTACATTCTCAGAGAACAGCTGAAGCTGATCCGGGAAGAACTCGGTGAGGAGAATACTGCGGATACGGCGGAAGAATACCGACAGAAAGCGGAAGCACTGGATGCACCGCAGGAAGTAAAAGACAAGCTGAATAAAGAAATCGACCGATTTAAGAGTATGAATAATGCTGCGGCAGAAAGCAGTGTTCTGAGTACTTATATCGAGACACTTCTGGGACTTCCGTGGAATAAGAAATCGGAAGATTCCACTGATCTTAAAGAGGCGTGGAAGATTCTGGAAGAAGGTCACTACGGTCTGAAAGATGTGAAGGAACGTATCATGGAATTCCTTGCAGTACGTAAACTGACATCTGGCGGTAAGAGTTCGATCCTGTGTCTGGTAGGACCTCCTGGAACCGGTAAGACTTCCATTGCGAAATCTGTAGCAGAAGCACTTCATAAGAAATATGTACGTATCTGCCTGGGCGGAGTCCGCGACGAAGCTGAGATCAGAGGTCATCGTAAGACTTATGTGGGCGCTATGCCCGGACGTATCACAGCAGCTCTTTCGCAGGCTGGTGTCAGCAATCCGCTGATGCTGCTTGATGAGATCGACAAGACAAGCAGTGATTATAAGGGTGATACTTCAGCGGCACTTCTTGAAGTACTGGATCCGGAACAGAACAATCATTTCAATGATCATTATGTAGAAGTTCCACAGGATCTCTCTGAGGTACTTTTTATTGCAACAGCCAATGACATGGACGGTATTCCGCGTCCACTCCTTGACCGTATGGAAGTGATTGAAATTTCCGGTTATACTGAGAATGAGAAGGAACACATTGCAAAAGATCACCTGATTCCAAAACAGCTGGAAGTAAACGGAATTCCAGAGGGCAAACTCAAGATTCAGACTCCGGCACTTCGGAAGATCATTACACTCTATACAAGAGAAGCCGGTGTGCGTGGACTCGAACGTAAGATTGGACAGATCTGCCGTAAGGCAGCACGTGAGATCATGGAAAATGATCAGAAAAAGGTGACTGTCAACAGTAAGAATCTGGAGAATTACCTTGGAAAAGCCAGATACAGTTATCTGATGGCAAACAAAAAGGATGAGGTTGGTATCGCAAGAGGTCTTGCATGGACGCAGGTCGGCGGTGATACGCTGCAGATTGAAGTTAATGTAATGCCTGGTAAGGGAGAACTTGTTCTCACAGGACAGCTTGGAGATGTTATGAAAGAATCCGCGCAGGCGGGTATTTCTTATATTCGTTCAGTGGCAGATAAATATGGAATCGCACCGGAGTTTTTCCAGGAAAATGATATCCATGTACATATTCCGGAGGGAGCAGTTCCAAAAGATGGTCCTTCTGCGGGTATTACCATGGCAACTGCAATGCTTTCTGCAATTATCGGCAGAGAGGTGCGTGCAGATGTGGCTATGACCGGTGAGATCACACTTCGTGGTCATGTGCTTCCAATCGGTGGTCTGAAAGAAAAGCTTCTTGCGGCCAAATATGCCAAGATCAAGCAGGTTCTGGTACCGAAGGATAACAAACCGGATATTCAGGAGATGGATGCCGAGATTCTTGATGGACTGAAAATCTCCTTTGTAGATAATATGAATGAAGTGCTGCATGAAGCACTTGCCTGATAATCGAAAGAGGATTTTATGATCATAAAAAGTGCAGTTTTAGATATCGTATGCGGTATTACCAGTAAGA
>OLRB01000774.1_pt1 | contig 16937 bp, 11 predicted proteins | sample 1672751 | NCBI WGS metagenome assembly OLRB01 (sample SAMEA3136720, study PRJEB25190) | human gut metagenome | biome: human gut; feature: human-associated habitat; material: faeces | place: Austria | collected 2013
GATTCCGCACGAGCCGGAAGCCACTTAATGTGGCTTCCGTGCGAGCCAGGACTTGACCGAAGCGGAACCGCATGTCCGCCCGGGCCGCTTAGGCAATTTCTTACTTATCCAATTCCTCGCGAAGAACGGGAATGAGCGATTCGAACGTCGCATCGATGGCCTTCTTTTTCAGCTCGCACTCCCAAATCACGTGCACGCGCCACCCCTGTTCTTGCAGCAAAGCGAGGTTTCGCTGGTCGCGCTCCACGTTACGCTCGAATTTCGGCACCCAGTATTCGAGATTCTTTTTCGGCGCAGGAGGGTTGCACTTTGGGCACCGGTGCCAGAAGCAGGCACACCTTCTTGCCTGGCCACGCCACATCGGGGCGACCGGGGGCTTTCCATTGCAGACGATAGCCACCAAGCCCCGCCTCACGCAAACGTTCGCGCACAAGCAGCTCGGGCTTGGTGTCTTTGCTTTTGTTGCCTTGCATGCTCGCGTGGGTGGCGGCGCTCACGTACGGGCGTTTTTCTGGAAGCGCCGCAAGCACGCAGCGCGCCTCGCGGCAACTCTCGCGCGTAAGCGAGCGGTTGTCGCGCGCTACCGACACGTACCACAAGCCCTCGCGGCTCGCCTTCTTTACGCGATGCGCACCCACGGAAAGGCCCGCGGCGATGCGTTTCGCCTGAGCCCTCGTGCGCGGCGCGCTCGCACAGGCGCCGAACCGGCGTGCGCGCTGGCCCACGACCTGCGACGACGCGTTCAACGAAGCGCTCTTTCTGGCGCGCAAGACAGACTGTTTGCCACATGCAGCCGCTGTCTTTTTGTTGTCGTCGGCCATTAGTTGCCTTCTCGCAACGTGGCCCACGCACCTTGAATGCTCTGAAGCAACTGCGGCATGTCGCTTCGCTCGTACAGGTAATGCACCGTTTGAGGCGAGCCGTCTTGTGCGGGCGCTTCCACACGCACGAACGTCGCCTGAACGCGGCTAAAACCGTGCTCGAGCGCGGCGTAAGCGTAGCATTCCGCCTGAAGACGATGCTTTTCGATCAAATCGTCTGCATGCTCCTTGGGCGATCCACCCGTTTTGTAGTCCACGATATACGCGTCGCCCGCGCCCATCTCGTCGCACGCGAACAGGTCCATGGAGCCTTCCAGATAAGCGCATTCCCCGCCTGGCTCGGCAACGGGGAACGCCACGAAGAACGGCAACTCGGCACGCAACACACGATGGCTCGCCATGTTCGCGGCAACACCGCTTTCGCACCAGCGCTCGAGTGCGCGCTGCACGCGGTCGACGGTGGCAGGGGCACACCCCATGCGGCGCACGGCAGCATCGATCGCCTCGCGCGAAGGCATCTCGATCGCAGCGGGACGGCCTTCTTCGCTTCTCGCGACTGCACGTCGAGCCGCGCGCTGGGCAAGCACGTGGAATGCTGACCCCACGTCGGTCGCCTTGTCGGCGTCGGCGAGTAAACGCGCGCCAAGCTCTTCCCAAAACGCATCGTCGTCGCTTATCTCGGCCACAGTCTCGCCCGCCGTTGCATCGCCGGAGCTCGCAGCATGGGTCGAATTTGCCTGCGCAAGGGCGGAATAGCTCGTCACATTATCGCGGGCGGGCCTATACGCAACCTCATCGAGTTCGGGAGCAGTCATGGGCTCGAACACGTCAACGAGAGCACGCGAAACGCATGCGTCGTGAGCCGTGCTGGCCATCTGACCGCTCGAAGAATCACCCATCTCGCAAATCTCCGCGCTATTAGAAGCGGCAACACATGCGGCACTCGGCTGGGCCGAGCAATCGCCCACGCAACCAGGCCCATCCGCGCCTGCGCCCGAAGCCTCGCACGCCACGTCGCCGCTGGGGGCTTCCGCAGCGTCTTCGACCTGCGGCGCGTCGAATTCGCCTTCGTGCACGTCGTAGCGCGAAACGCGGGCAGGCGCGCTTCCGCCGAACGGCACCGCGCATTCCTTTTCGGGGATATCGCCTTCCTCGCCAAACAGCGCGTGCGCGATATCGCCATACACGCCCGACGAAGCGCCCGAGCCGCCTTCCTTATCGCGCTTGGTCGTCATGGCAACCACCAGGGCTTCCTTCGCACGAGTAAGGGCGACGTACAACAAGCGGCGGCGTTCCTGCAGCTCCTGCGTGCTTTCGTATTCAGCCATAGCCTCACGGCGCAAAGCGGCGCTCGACGCATTGGCCACAAACGAGGCATCGACTTCGCCTTCGTAATCGAGCAACGCCGCATAATCTTTCGATATGCACTTCTTCAGAAGCGACGTCGAAGCCGCCGAAGCAACCGAACGCTGCGGCGCAAGCGACACATAGGCGACGCCGTCGATGGTCTGCAGTGCGAATGCGCTCGAGCGCCCCGCGCCCGTCGCCATTTCGGCCACGGCCACAATGGGAAATTCCAGGCCCTTGCTCGCATGCACCGTCATAATGCGCACGAAATCGCCGCCCTCGGCCGAAAGTGCGCCCGGAGCTTCCTTGGCTCGCTCGATATGCGCCGCCAAACGCGCCGCGCAATCGGCGGGGCCTCGTGCCCCCTGCGCCTCAAAGCCCTCGACCAGGCGAATGGCTTTGAACACGTTGCCGGCGACCGAGAGGCCTTCGGCTTCTTTGCGCTCAAGGCGCGTGAGCCAACCCGAGTCGCGCACGGCATTCATCATAATGCGCGACGTGGGCTGCACGCCCGCTTGTTCGGAGAGCGAATTAACCACGCGCACCGCGCAGGCAAGCTGCGGCGAGACGTTCGGCATATCGCCCTCGGCAAGCTGCCTGAAGCCAATATCGAGGCTGCGGCGGCGATTGATGCCCGCAGCCTCGTCGAAGCACGTCGACAGCGCGACGAAATCGTCGGCCGAAAGCTCGAACATGTCGCTCGCGAGCAATTCGAAAAGCGACGCCGTCGCCTTGGGATTGGCGATGACCTCGGCCAGTCGCTGCACCACGCGCACCTCGGGCGCACGCGAAAAAATAGAACCGCCCGCAATAACGCATGCGAAACCAGCTTCGCGCAGCGCGGCGGCGTAGGCGTCGGCGTTCGTCATGCGGCCCAGCAGAACCACCATGTCGCCCGCAGCATGGCCCGCTTCGCGCAGCTCGGCGAAGCGTTCCGCAATGCGGCGCGCCTCAAGGGCAACCACGTCAGATTTATCGATTCCACTTGCGCCGGGGTATGTGGTGCACAGCACGTCAACGCGACCGGGGCCAGCCAAAAACGGGTGCTTCACCTTCGACTCGATGCGCGACGGGGCAAGCGACATGAATGATTCGCCGAATACCTCGCGCTGCTCAAAAACGCGATCGACGAAGCTCAGAATATCGGCATGGCTGCGGAAGTTGTCGGGCAGCACGATGGGCATGCTCGGATCGTTTTCGCGCACGTGCTGCACATGGCGGTCGTACACCGCGACGTCGGCGCCGCGGAAGCGGTAGATGCTTTGCTGGGCATCGCCCACCGTGCACAAACGCTCGCCGCGCGCGCCCGCCATGGTGCGCACCATATCGATTTGCAGCTGGTCGGTGTCTTGGAATTCGTCGACCATAATGAGCTTGAATTTGTCGGAAAACGCCTCGCGAACGTGCTCGTTTTCCTTCAATGCCCGCGCAGCCAAAATGAGCAGGTCATCGTTGTCGAGCGCCGCCATCTCGCGTTTCTTCGAGTTATACGCTGTATAGACTTTACCGGCCAAACCAACAAGGTCGCTCAACAGCGGCTGCGCGAACGCGAAGCGGGCCTCCTGGCCAAGCTGCGCCGCCTCGCGCTGCATCTCTTTCGCGAGGGCCTTGTATTCTTTCGAGCCGAAATTCGCGGCGGGAAACGGGCACGCATCGGCGAGTTCCAGAAGCGCTTCGCCCGAAACCTCGCCCGAAGCAAGCAGCGCATTGGCCTTCTCGAGGAATTTGTCGGCTTTCTCGAGGAACGCGTCGGCCGATTTCTTCCCGGCGGAAGGCGCCGCGGCGTCGCGCGCGGCCGTCGCAAGCTCAAGCAACTCGCGAGCGATTACGCCAGCAGGGCGCGGCTGCGGCGGAAGGCATACGCATTCCATGCCGCGCGGGCTCGCAATTGCCGCGCGGGCGATTTCGCGAATCATGTCCTCAATTGACGTTTGGGCGAAGCTGCCATGCGAGCGCGCGGGGTATTCCGAAAACAGCGCATCGAGACCGCCCGGCGACCAGAATTCGTTTTGCCCCGCAAGCACTTCTTCTACCGCAGCGTTGAACAAGTCGGCGGCCGTCGCCTCATCGAGCACCGAAAACGCGGGGTCAATGCCCAGCTCTGTGGCATGCATGCGCAAGATGCGCGAGCACATGCCATGGATGGTTGAAATCCACGCGTCGTCGACCTTGAGCGCCTGGGCCGCCATGCCTTCGGCAGCAAGCGTCGCCTTCACGCGCGATTTAATTTCTCCAGCAGCCTTATCGGTAAACGTGATGGCTAAAACCTGGTCGATGTCTTCCAAAAACGGAGCGCCATCGGCGCCCGACCCAGGCAGCAAGGCCCATGCGATGCGCTGGGTGAGCGTGAAGGTTTTTCCGCTGCCCGCACCCGCCGACACCGCCACGGGAGCATCGAGCGTTTTCACGCAACGCAGCTGGCCTTCTTTGAACGTCGAAAAATCCATCGCGCTACCCCCTCCTTTGCGGGCAGGTGATTTCCGGACAGAATGAGCACGCCGAATCGCTCGAAGGCGAGGCCGGCACAACGCCCGCCAAAAGCTGGTCGAGCGCCTTGGCGACCCGTTCCTCGGTCGCGTCGAGCAAATCGCCGAACGCGGGGCCGAACTCCCCCTTGTACACACAGCGATCGGCCTTCAAACCAGGAACATGCAGCGGTTCTATGCTCTTGTCGAGCGCGCCCGACGCGGCAGGTGTGCGGCCGTAGCGAACATAAATCGCGCCCACCACGTCAAGCCCGAGCAGGCGACGAATCGCCTGTGCATAAATGAGTGCCTGTACCTTGCCGTGACGCATCGCGCCGCCTTGCTTTTCGCCTTCATACAAATCGTATTCGGGCGAAAGCGAGCTTTTGTAATCCACGATAATCGCGCGACCCCGGTCGTCCACGTCGATGCGGTCGATTGTGCCCATGAGCAAATGGCCCGCATACGCAACAGGGCTCGCCGCGGGAATGTCGTACTCAAAATACGCGGGGTGAAAGCCCGGCAGAAGCTGCGCCTCGGTTTCGAGGAAATCGACGAGCTTGCGCTTGAGGTCGGCGACTTCGCGGCGCTCGAACTCGGTTGTGGCAACAAGACGGTTGCTCATCGGCTTCATGCCATACTGCGCGGCTTCATGGTCTTCGAGCACGCTTCGCATAAGCTCACGCGCGGCAGGCAGCGCGTCCTCTTCAACCTTCGGCCCAATGTTTTCCTGAAAACGCCTGTAGAAATCTTCGAGCACGCTATGGGAGAAGTCGCCCATCTCTTTCGCGCCGAATGTCTCGTCGAGCTCGTCGAGACGAAGGCGGCGCAGCGCGAACCACTTCTGGGGGCATTCCAAATAGCTTTCGATTTGCGATGCGGAAAAGCACGGCTCGCTCACCACAACGCCGCCCTTCCCGCGGCGCGGCAGCATGAGCGCGCTTCGATACGGCTCCGACACGCGGCCCATATTCGGCGCTTCAACGCGCGCGCATACCTCCTGGCGTGCGTCGCGCACACTCGCGTTTTCATAGAGTGCTTCTTCGCCACGCTGCAGCATGCCCACCTGGAGCGCTTCGGGCAGCGAGAACGGGTTATCGATGTCGTCGGGGTTAGTGGTGTCAGCTCGATAGCAATCGACGAATTCCTGCACCACGGCAGCGGGATAGGTGGGCGCGGCGTTTTCGTCGTTCAAGCAGCGCTCGATGAGCACGCTTGCGCCAGCCGCACGCACACAGCCCGAGAACGCCTCGCGGGCACGCAGGAGCGCCTCGGGGCCTCGGCCGATTCCAAGCGCGTCAAGTATCTCGACCGCTATATCGTGCGTTTCCTTCAACGGATAGGCGACGCTTGTCATGTCGGTGAGCACCACATGGTCGAACGAACGCGGCTCGCACGCAGCAAGCTGCGCCTGCGACATAATCACGACGCGCGGGCTGTCCTCTTCGGCTTGACGCGAAACGTTGACGCTCGCGCATTCGAGCGCCGCCACGCACGCGCTTTGCTCGGCGTCCATCGCGCAGGCTGCGCCAAATGCATCGCGCAGCGTTCCGATTGCCGAGAGCTGTTCTTTGGTATACGCCTCACGGCCCGCGCCAATCGAGCGAGCGGCGTCTTCAAATACGCCGGCAATCGTGACGGCCTCAGGCGATTCGACGAGGTCTTCGAAATACTCAAAAGCGCAGCTTTCTTCGCGAAGCAATGCGAGGCATGCCTCTTTATCAATAAGGCGATTGCCGCGAATGGTAGCCGCGAAGTCGAACGCCGCACGCTTGCCCATGCGCGAAAACGGGTTCAACGCGAAATCGGCAGCGGCAGCAACATCGACGCAATCGGCGGAACACAATGCGGCGGCGCACTCAAACGCGCGGCCAAAATCGGTCGCAGCGAATGGGATGCTCGCCCGACATGCCACCGAGATGCCCAAAGAGTGCAGCGCAGGCGCAATAGCCTCATAGAGCGCGCGCGGATTGCGAGAAGCAATGCCCGCGGTTTCGCAGGCGGGTATATTCGAAATAAACTCGGCGAGCAACGCGGGTTCGGCATATCGCCCCGAGGGAAACGCGAATCGAACCGCGATGCCTTCCGGAGCTCGCGCGATTTCGCCTGAAAATGCCGACTCTTCGCGCACAGTCGCGTTTTGGCTCACGAGGAATTCCCCAAGCGCACATGCCGGGCGAATATCCTGCAGAACGACTTCGCATTCAGGCAACAGAACCTGTTCTTCAGAAAGAACGCGCCATGCCCCTCCCTCATCGATGAGGCCCGCGCGCGACAAAATGCCCTCATACGCGCGCACGCAGTTTAAAAGAGCTTCGCAGCCAGCCGGGAGCGCCTCAGCAGAAGCCGCCCCGGAAAGCGCGGCATCGAGTTCGACGGTGCCCAATCCGCCGTCAATCAAGCGCATTGCAAGGCGCCAGGTGCCCCGTGACGCCCACAATGCGTCGCCCTGCGCCTCCAAGACGGAAAAGAGCGCAACGCTTCTCTCGGAACGCGCCGCAATGCGGCGAGAGTCGCCGTAGGCTTCCCACAGCTCACCAAGCCAGGCGCGCGGCGTGGAATACGTTGTCGCGAATACTTCGGGATCGCAGGCGCGCGCCATACGTTTTCGGGCGGCAAGCGCGGCATCCATACTCGAGAACAGCACGATTTTTTCCATGGAATCCCTCCGCGCCTCGATACGAAAAAAGCCGCCCTGAACAGGCGGCTTTCAAATTTCGGTGGTGCCCCCAACGAGAATCGAACTCGTGTCTCAGCCTTGAAAGGGCCGCGTCCTAACCTCTAGACTATGGGGACGTGCTTTCCGCTTCGTTTGCGGCAGCTCGGATATTATTACAAACTCCGGTGGCTCATGCAAGAACTTTTTTAAAAAAATTTCCGAAGCCGTGCGGAACATGGCGATTGAAGCAGCCCGAGGCGTTAAGCCGTAATGTCAGCAGTCTGAACATCCACAAGTTTCTGCAGGTCAGCAAGCGATGAGCAGATCTGGCACCCACGACGGCCGCCTGAATACATAATGGTATCGAATAGGATTGCGGTCTCATCGATGAACGTGGGGAATACCTTTTTCATGCCAAGCGGGCTGCATCCGCCATGAATATATCCCGTCAAAGGAAGAAGCTCGCGCGACTTGATCATCGCAATGCTCTTCTCCCCCGCCGCCGAGGCAGCCTTTTTAAGGTTCAGCTCTCCCTCGACAGGAACCATGAACACATAATGCTCGCCGCTCTTGCCAACGGTCACGAGCGTTTTGAACACCTGATCGGGATCCTGACCCAGAGCCGCAGCAACTTCCGCGCCCGAAACCGCAGCTTCGGCGTCGTAAAACAAAACTTCGTGCGGCAACCCCGCCGCATCGAACATGCGCATGGCGTTGGTCTTATCCTGAGCCTTATCGTGCTTCGACATCGAGTCTCCTCTTGAAGCGTTTTTCGCACTCTTCGCTTTCGGCTCGGAATGCAGCTCCGCTTCGGTCAAGTCCTGACTCGCGCGAACGGCACATTAAGTGCTGTTCGGCTCGTGCGGAATCTATCGGATCTGCATTCCGAGCTGAAAGCGAAGAATCCAATTTACGCTGTACCTCTTTTTATAGGGTCTTTCGATATACGATTTCAGCAAATTCCACACGGTCAAAATCGCATGCCGAGAAACCTTACAAAAAAGAGCCGGGACGAATCCCGGCTCTTGGTGCCTAACCTCGCTGGACATACATATGTCAGCGAGCGGGTCTCTCGCGAGTGCGATTCGGGCGATGCTGAGGCGACGCATACTTTTGGTACGCGAGCCGAAAGCAGAACCCGAAGCGTGCCGCGAGAGGCCCGCGCAGCGTCGGCATAATACGCGGTTCGTAGAACCGCGTAAAATTACTTCAGGGTAACGGCAGCGCCAGCACCCTCGAGCTGAGCCTTGACTTCCTCAGCCTTGTCCTTGGCAACGCCCTCGACGACAGCCTTGGGAGCACCCTCGACGACCTCCTTGGCCTCTTTCAGGCCAAGACCGGTGATCTCGCGGACAACCTTGATGACAGCGATCTTGTTGTCGCCGAAGCCCTCGAGGATAACGTCGAACTCAGTCTTCTCCTCAGCAGCAGCGCCGCCCTCAGCAGGAGCAGCAGCAACAGCGACGGGAGCAGCAGCGGAAACGCCGAAGGTCTCCTCGATGTCCTTAACGAGCTCGGAAGCCTCGAGCAGGGTCATTTCTTTCAGAGCCTCGATGATCTCTTCACGAGTAACAGCCATGATAGCTTTCCTTTCAAAGGGGCCATGCGCCCTTGCGCCTGGCCGGATTGTTGAATGTTATGCAGCGCGTTTTACGCTGCGGTTGCAATTAAGCAGCCTTCTGGTCGGCGACGGCCTTGGTGACCTGGGCCAGACCCTGGGGCACGCCATTGACGCAAACGGCGAGAGCCTTGGCAACACCGTTGATAGCGGCAGCGATGTGGGCGAGCAGTTCCTCGCGAGAGGGCAGAGAAGCGATAGCCTCGACCTCGGCGGCGGTAACGGCCTTGCCTTCCATCAAGCCACCCTTGATCTCCAGCTTGTCGTTGCCCTTAGCGAAGTTCTTGACGGCCTTCGCAGCAGCAGCAACGTCTTCACCAGCGAACACGAATGCGCTCGGGCCGTTGAGCATGTCGTCGAGCGTAGGCAGCTCGGCATCCTCGAGGGCGATGTGCACGAGGGTGTTCTTGTACACCTTCATGGAAGCACCAGCCTCGCGAACGGAACGACGAAGCTCCTGAACCTCCTTAACGGTCAGGCCGCAGTAATCGACGACCCAGACAGCGCCGGCGTTGCTGAGCTCCTCTTTGATAACGGCGAGAGTCTCTTGATTTTTGACGTTGGGCATGAGTACACCTCCTTCTTCTGAAAATCGGGTTCCGCCCCGTGGAGTGGAGCCGTTTCAGAAGAAACAAAACGGCCCCCGCGTCTCAAAACAGCAGGGGCCGTCAAAGCAAATCGCTCTTCAGAACCACCTCGGCGGGCCGCATGCGAACATGCGATTGAACCTTTCGGTGCCAGCTGTCTTGGGCAGCGGAACTAACGTGTAGTTGCGTATCTCTTAAACACGCAAAACGATATTCTACTAAACAAAAATGGCCCGTCAAGGATTAATTTCCTTAACGGGCCATCTTCAGAAATGCTTCACGAAATCGAAAAGCGTCCAATCCGAGAAGCATCCAATCGAGCTAGGCGGTTTTCTGCTCAGCAGATGCATTGCCGCTCGCGGAAGAAGCGGCATCATCTTTTGCCACACCGTCGCTTGTCTTGGCTTCATCGCTCGCCTTGGCAGTGTCGGTCGAAGAGGCGCCAGCGGCATCGGCCGAGTTCGCCTTCGCGCCCTTCGCGGCTTCGATGGACTGCGCCGAGCACGTGGGGTCGCCCTCAACATACTTGAAGGTAACCGTATCGCCCTGCGCGTACTGAACGATTTCGATCATGCCGGGCAGCGCGAAGTCGTAAATCTTGCTGTCGCCCTCGAGCGTCACGTAGAAGTGCGAATTGCCCTCGATCACCGCCGTGGCAATCGTCTTAATGACGCCCGTCGCCTCAAGTGCCGAATCGTTTACCGACGACGTATTCGCCACCGTTCCGTTTGCCGCAATGAGCGACAGGTACGACTTCTGCGTGTCGGCCACCGTGTCGCCAACCGCAACGTTCTGGTAGCTCTGGATGTCTACCATAGCGTACTTCTTCACCAGGCCCGCGTTGTCCTTCAGCGCCATGAAGTACGTCGGCGTGTTGTTCACATTAATAAGAATGGGGAACGTCGCCTCGTAGCGCAGGTTCTGCACCTGGCCCTCGGCCGACTGCATGGCCGAGCTTTCCGTAGCGCCCGCGCACGAATAGAAGTGCGCCTCAGCAGTGCGCTGGTTCACCAGCACGAAGCCGACAATCGATTCGTCGCCCGTGGCAGACGTAACGCCCGTGTACAACCACACGTCATCGTCTTTGGCAATGTAGTTATAGCCCGCGCTGCCATCGGTGCCCGGAGTGGTTTGCACCACGCCGTTCTGACCAAGCCAGCTGTTCAGCCAGCCATTGGTGTACTTGCCATGCCAGTTGTACTGCTGAATGATGAGGTTCGCGGGGTACACATGGTCAACCCACTGGGGCACATCTTCAACCGCCATATCTTGGCACTCGCCCGTCGCCGCGTTCACGAGCACGGCACGCGACACGGTCTCGCCGCCGAACAGGCCAATCGTGAAGTCGCGCACCGGGCAAATCCACCATGCGTTGCCGTCATCGTCGATCTCGAACGATTTCTCGCCGAACATATAGAAGGGGTACTTGAGCTGCACATAGCGGTCGATGTTGCGCGCCAAAGGCTCGCTTTCGGAATACTTGATTGCATGCTCGCTATCGAGGCGCACAACCTGGGCATCCTGCGAAGTCATGTCGACAATGACATATGCGGGAATGCCCTGCTCGCGGTTCTGCAGCCACTTGAACAGGTCGGCGTAGCCAAGCGGGCTCACGCGCACCGGGTGGTTTTGGTAGTTGATCTGGCTATAGGTAGGCGCAATTTCGAACTGGCTTACCAGGTCGGACATGCTGCCCATGGTTCGGTTACCCAAAAGCATGGCCGAATCGCGGTCGATAACGGGGATTTCATCGTAGTTGACCTCTTGAATGTCCTGCGTGAACTCGTCGTCGGCAGGAACCAAAATGTTGGCGTACTTCTGAGCATTGCCCGGGAAGAACGACAGCGACAGCAGCGTGCCTACCGCGACAAGCGCGACGACGGCAATGGGAATCCACGCAAGCGTATTGAACGTTTTCGCCTTCGCCTTAGAGACGCCCACTTTCGCCGATCCGTGCTTGTACGCGTGCGCGCGGGCGCGGAAGAACAAAAACGACGGCAACAGAATGAAAATGCCGATGAACATCCACGTGTCCATCGAGTGGATGTTGATGGGCGGATGGAACCACCAATATGCCACAGCGACCACGATAACCGCGATAATGGCGCAGGCGATCATCGCCTTTTTGCCCATGGTCGCGAATTTGTCTTTCATTTTGTTGAACTCTTCGTTGGTGTTGAATTCAACCTGCGGTGCGCCCTGTCGCGAGCCGCCGCCTGAAAAACCGCCCCCTACACCAAACGGGTCGTCGCCGAAAATAGCGGCGAACGGGTTCTGGTTGCCAGCCATGAAATGCCTTTCTCATCGTATTCGGGCCTTCCTTTTTTCGCCCGAAAAATCAACACGCGCCTTTGCATACAAAAAGCGGCCGTACCGAAACCGGCACGGCCGCCTGAATGCAGTCTTGCATGGACGAATCAGGCGCGAAGCCCCACGTCAAGTTCTACGCAAGCTGGCGAAGCACGTATTGCAGAATTCCGCCATGAGCCATGTATGCGCCTTCGGTAGGTGTGTCCACCCTTACTATAGCGTGAAACTTCACCGTTTCGCCGTCCTGTTTTGAAGCTGAAACGTTCACCTCGCGCGGATTGGGCATGCTCGGCTCGCCGGTACCGAAATCGACCGGCTCAATAACAAAGGTTTCCGTGCCATCGAGGCCCAGCGTTTCAGCATTTTCGCCCTCGTGGAACTGCAGCGGCAAAATGCCCATACCCACCAGGTTCGAACGATGAATGCGCTCGAAGCTTTCGGCAATAACGGCGCGCACGCCCAAAAGCAACGGCGCCTTCGCCGCCCAGTCGCGCGACGATCCGCTGCCATACATCTTGCCCGCGAGCACCACCAAAGGCACGCCCGCCGCAGCATAGCTTTGCGATGCATCGAAAATCGACGTGATTTCGCCCGTCTCGAAGTCGCGCGTCCATCCGCCCGACTTGCCTTCCGCTAACAGGTTCTTCAGCTTGATGTTCGCGAAACCGCCGCGCGCCATAACCTCATGATTGCCGCGACGCGAACCGTAGGTGTTGAACATAACCGGGTCGACCCCGCGCTCGGCCAAATACTTCGCGGCGGGCGAATCGGAAGCGATGCTGCCAGCAGGCGAAATATGGTCGGTCGTAATGAAGTCGCCCAAATTCGCAAGCACGCGCGCGCCAGAAATGGGCGCGAAGCCCTCGACAGCCTTGCCCATGCCGTCGAAATACGGAGCGCGGCGCACGTAGGTGGAGTCTTCATCCCACGCAAAAATGTCGCCTTCGGGAGCCTCGAGTTCCTGCCATGCCTGCGTGCCGCTATAAAGGCCTTCGGCGCCCGCATCGAACAATTCCGCCGTAACGAATTCGTCCATAAGCGCAGCGATTTCAGCGTCGCTCGGCCAAATGTCGCGCAGGAACACATCGTTGCCGTCGCCGTCGGTGCCAAGCGGCTGAGTCTCGAAATCGAAGTTCATGGTGCCCGCCATAGCGTAGGCGACAACAGATGCCGGCGCGCACAGGAAGTTCTGCGACACGTCAGGCGAAATGCGTCCGTCAAAGTTGCGATTGCCAGAAAGCACGCTCGTCAGCTCGATGTCGCCAGCGACCTCGTGCATCTCGGGCCACACGGGACCGGAATTGCCGATGCAGCTCATGCAGCCGAAACCGCATGTTGCGAAGCCGAGCTCAGCAAGGGGCTGCGCCAAGCCGGCGCGCTCGAGCATGAGCTGGGTCGCATGCGAACCCGGAGCCATAACGCGCTTCACCCAGGGCTTAGCAAGCAGGCCGCGCTCGCGGGCATGCTTGGCGACCAGGCCGCATGCGAGCATCATGGCGGGGTCGGTTGCGGTGGTGCAGCTCGTGACGGCTGCAATCGCGATAGCGCCATGGGTCAATTCGTATTCGGTGCCCATGAAATTCACCACAACGCGCTTGTCCATATCGAGCTTGCGATCGGCGCAAATCGCATTGAAGCGCGAGCGGGCATCGTTGCGAGCAAAGCGGTCATGCGGACGGCTCGGGCCCGCGAGCGAGCATTCGACATCGCTCAAATTCAGCTCGAGTACCTCGGAGTACACGCGCGATGCGCCATCATTCCACATGCCCTGGGCTTTCGCGTACGCCTCAACGAGCGCAACCTGTTCCTTATCGCGGCCCGTAAGCAGTAGATATTCAAGCGTGCGGTCGTCGACCGGGAACAGCGTGCACGTGCAGCCGTATTCGGGAGTCATGTTCGCGATGCAGGCGCGCTGCGTCGCCGAAAGCGTTGCCACACCATCACCGAAGCATTCGACGAACTTGCCTACCACGCCCTTCGCACGCAGCATCTGCGCAAATGTGAGCGCAGCGTCCATGGCCGATACGCCGTCGCGCAGCTCGCCCGCCAAATGAACGCCCACGACCTGCGGCACGAGCGTCGTGATGGGCTGGCCAAGCGCCGCAGCTTCAGCCTCAATGCCGCCCACGCCCCAGGAAAGCACGCCAATGCCATTTGCCGTGCTGGTATGGGAGTCGGTTCCCACCACCGTGTCAAAGTACGCAAGCTCGCCGGCGTCGGTCGCCTTCGTCATAACGCTGCGCGCAAAACGCTCGACGTTGATCTGGTGGCAAATGCCCGATCCGGGAGGAACGATGCGCACATTCTGAAACGACGACTGGGCCCACTTCAAGAAGCGATAGCGCTCGCCGTTGCGCTTGAATTCCATGTCCATGTTCTTCTCAAGAGCATCGGCGCAGCAAGCCGCATCGGCGATCACCGAATGATCAATCACCAAATCGAGCGGAATTTGCGGATTGATACGCGCAGGGTCGGCACCCAAATCGCGCGCAGCTTCACGCATCACGGCCAAGTCAACGAACACCGGCACGCCGGTGAAATCTTGTAACAAAACGCGAGCAGGCATGTATTCAATTTCGTCGCCCTGAACGCCCTGCGTGCCGGCATCGACAATGCGCTTCGCATAAAGCTCGCGCGCGTCGGCATCGTCGACATTGCGCAGCACGTTTTCAAGCAGAATGCGCAACGAATGCGGCAGCGCCTCGGCCCCTTCAACATGCGACGTGTCGCATACCTCGAAATCGTTGTCCCCCACATGCAAGGTTTGCATCTGAACGCTCATTGGCAACACACCCATTCATCAAACAACTTTGCCGCACATGCGCGGCCACTTCGAACACAAATGCGCGAGCCGCAATACGACTCGCGCACCATAAGGACTAACCTACAATGCGGCAATGAGCGCGTCGGTGAATTCTGTGCACGAGCAAGCCGGCTTCGAGCTGCCCGTGACCTTGCGAATGTCGCCCGTCAAATGCTCGCCTTCCGCATATACCTTGGCGATGGCGGCACGAATTTTCTGGGTAATCTCGGGCTCGCCAATGTAGTCGAGCATCATGGCCGCAGAAAGAATTTGCGCCGTGGGGTTGCAGATATTCTTGCCCGCGATGTCGGGCGCGCTACCATGAACGGCCTCGAACACAGCGTAGTCGTCACCGATATTCGCACCCGGAGCAATACCCAAGCCACCTACCAGGCCGGCGCACAAGTCGCTCGCAATGTCGCCATACAGGTTCGGGAACACGATGACGTCGAACTGGCTGGGGTCGGTAACCAAGTTCATGCAGAACGCGTCGATGATGCGGTCGTCGAACGCAATGCGTCCTTCGTAATCGGCCGCGACCTTGCGGGCTTCTTTCAAGAACAAACCATCGGAGAACTTCATGATGTTCGCCTTGTGTGCGGCAGTCACCTTTTCGCGGCCATGCTTTTCGGCATAGTCGAACGCAAAGCGAACAATGCGGTCGGAGCCGGTAATCGAAATCGGTTTAATGGAGATGCCCGAATCGGGACGAATCACGCCCGCGCCCTCAGCAGCACAAAAATCGATGAGGCGCTTCGCTTCGGGCGTGCCTTCTTCGAATTCGATGCCGGCATAGAGGTCTTCAGAATTCTCGCGAACAATAACGAGGTCGACATCTTCGTAGCGCCCGCCCGCGCCGGGAATCGAGAGCACCGGGCGAAGATTCACATACAAATCGAGCGATTTGCGAAGCGCGACATTCACGCTGCGGAAGCCCGTGCCCACAGGGGTGGTAATAGGGCCTTTGATGGCGACTTTATTGCGCTTCACAGCCTCGATGGTCGATTCCGGCAGTGGAGAGCCGCCAGTCTTTTCCATAACCGCGGCGCCAGCTTCGGCAACTTCCCATTCGATATCGGCGCCAGCCGCCTCAACAACGCGTTGCATAGCGGCAGAAGTTTCGATTCCAATGCCATCACCTGGGATGAGCGTAATAGTATGCTTTGCCACGATGAACACCTTTCCATTATCGCGCGGCCGCAAAAACCTCGGCGGCGCATAATTTACGCTTCACAAGTCTCGCCATCATACCATGCCTTTGTTGCACGTCGATTAATTGCGCCGAGGCGTCGATAAGCGGCAAACAGAGCCATACAGGCGCCTTGGACGCCGCTCAAGAAAGAGCTCCAAAAACAAACGAGACACCCCGAAGAGTGTCTCGTTGGCATTTATGAAAGGTTCTCAACGATTTGAGCGGCACGCTTCTTCAGCACGCCCCTACCGCTTTTGGCATCGAAAGCCATGCGGGATTTCAATTCCTCGGCGACCTCATCGGCAAGCTTTCCTTCGGAAAACGCGATAACAGCGACGAGCATTTCCTGGAATTCAATATCGCCGTGATAGCACTGAATAGCTTCGTCGATAAGCGGCCAAACCTTCTGACTGCGGTTTTCGGTCGTAGAGCCCAAGCGACACAGGAATCGCATGGCGGCCAAATGGAGCGGGCCCGAATCTTCATCAAACAGCGCACTCTCGGCACCGGGGATTGCCTTGTCGCACAGACGAGATTCAACGCCAACGATGTTCGTAAGAATGTCGAGGCATTCCCAACGAGTCTGCGCTTCAGGACGATTAAGCGCATCAACAAACACGTTCGAAAACTCGGTCAATACCTCAGGCTTCATAGAAGCAGCAATCGAAAGCGTCGAAGCAGCTGCCTGCCTCTTGCGACGAGAAGAACCCTCAAGATCGGCAATGAGAGCATTCAGCGCCTCAGGGGTTTCGAGCGCAACTTGAGCGTAAAGGGCACGCTGTTCCTTAATAGAGGAATCGGCCATAGAGATATCAACTCTTTCCTGGTAATGGGATGGGCGCAATAACGCCAGAATGAATACGCTCATATGATACAGCGCAACTCACGTATCCCGAAAAACCACCCAACAAGAAACATAATCCTGTTAAATGCTTGTAGCGCTTAACGGGCTCCAGGGAAGGCGGGCGAGGGCAAGCCGGCCGCAACGCCCAAGAGCAATCGCGCCCCGCGGGCCGATGTTCCGTCCCGGGAAGCAAAAAAGAGGGGCCCGCCGTCTCCGGCGGGCCCCTCGGGTATCCGTGGTGGAGCCTAGGGGGATCGAACCCCTGACCTCATGGCTGCCAGCCATGCGCTC
>OLRB01000789.1_pt1 | contig 16698 bp, 16 predicted proteins | sample 1672751 | NCBI WGS metagenome assembly OLRB01 (sample SAMEA3136720, study PRJEB25190) | human gut metagenome | biome: human gut; feature: human-associated habitat; material: faeces | place: Austria | collected 2013
CAAAGCTATTGTTTTCTTTAAATTCATTAAATACCTCCATTTTAATTTTCCATTTGAGATTATTCCATAAGTTGTTGCAAGTTCTGATAGCTCACTTAATATATGGCTTGATATCAATATTGTCATATCTTTTTCTTTATTTATCTTCTTTAATAATTCTCTTATTTCAACAATTCCCATTGGATCAAGTCCATTTATAGGTTCATCTAATATAAGCAATTTAGGATTTCCCATTAGTGCATTTGCAATTCCTAATCTTTGTCTCATTCCTAAAGAAAAGTTCTTAACTTTTTTCTTTTCAACATCTTTTAATCCAACTAATTCTAATACTTCATCTATACATTTCTTTCCTGGTATATTCCTTACCAATCTAGATACTTCTAGGTTTTCTCTTGCCGTCATATTAGTATAAAATGAAGGGGTTTCAATTAAACTTCCAACCATTGTTCTTGCCTTATTTAACTCATTTTCCTCATTTGCCCCTAAAAGCTCTATTTCTCCACCACTTTTATGAATTAATCCTGTAATAAGTCTAATTAATGTTGTTTTACCAGCACCATTTTGACCTATAAATCCATATATATCACCTTTTTTAATAGTCATATTAACATTATCTACAGCCAGTTGTTCACCATATTTTTTAGTAATGTTATATGTCTTCAATACAACTTTTTTCATTTTTATTTACCCCCTAAGTATTAATTTATCTATCACTTCTTTTTTTATTTAAATTCTTAATTTACTTACATTGTATATCCATAGTTGTAAGATACCTTAAAGAAAATATTAAGAAAGTATTAAGTTTCAAAGATAAAAAATAAGATTAAAAAATGGTTGGTAGAACTCATTAAATTTTCTACCAACCACTATTTAAATTGTATAATTACATTTTTTAAATATATTATTTCCTATTGTAATTTTCTTTCCTACAAATATTAACTATTCAGACTTTAATTTAAATCCAATTCCCCATACTGTTTGTATATATTCATTTTCCTTATCTATCTTAGATATCTTGGCTCTTAAATTACTAATATGTACATTAACAGTATTATCATCTCCAATGAATTCATCTTTCCAAACTGCCTCAAATAAATTTGCCCTTGTAAACACTTTGTTAGGATTACTAATTAATAGCTCTAATATATCAAATTCTCTAACTGTTAAATTTATGTTTATTCCATTTACCTGTACTTGTCTACTATCTATATCTAAAGTTAAATTTTTATGAGTTAATTTATTATTGCTATTTGTTTTAGAACTAGAAAATGCTTTATACCTTCTTAATTGTGCCTCTACTCTAGCCAAAACTTCATTTATATCAAATGGCTTACTAATAAAATCATCCGCCCCCATTTTTAATACTCCAATCTTATCTTCTGGAGTTGTCTTAGCTGACTCGACTATTATTGGCATTAAATAATTCTTTCTAATTTCCTTTATTAACTCTTCTCCGCATATCCCTGGTAACATTAAATCTAAGATTATAAGATCATATTGACTTTTCTCAATGCACATCTTTGCTTCTGATCCCGAATATGCCCCTCTTACATCATATCCATTTTGACTTAGTATCTTACATAACAGCGCATTTATATCCCAGTCATCTTCAACTACTAATATTTTGTTACTTGCATTCATAAATTCTCCATCCTCTATAACAAATAATTATATAAATTATATCAAAAAATTATATCTCTATAAATTAGTATTACTAAATCCTGTAGAAATTATTTTCTACAGGCTTTAGTTTATTATTACATTTAATTAATTTTCAACCTTTTTCCTTTTGTTATTTATTAGTAATGCTCCCACAGCTAATAATACTATTCCTAAAATATACCCATATCCATTATCTCCTGTTTTAGGGGTATTATTTTTATTAGTTGTTGTATTAATAACATTCTTTTTAGTGTATTTATTGCTAAATTCTATTCCACCCTTAGGATAATTTACTGTTGCTACTAATTGCCCATTACCATTATCTACTACAGTTACTGTTACTTCAAATTCTGTTGTATCATAAGTTATTCTACCTAATTCTCCAACTACTTCTTTTACTTTATAAGTGTAAGTTCCAGCTTCAGTATAATTTATTGCTGCAAAATATATATTTCCATCTTTATCGTTCTTTCCTGTTGATACTACATTATTATCCTTATCTAAAACTTGGAATTCAAACATTCCTTCTGTTAAATCTTTTCCTGTTAATTTCTTTGTTCCTTCTAATATTACTGATGTTGATTTGCTATCTTCTAATTTCCCTGTAAAGTCCCACTTATGAGACTCCTGGCCATCATTTTTAACTTTATTAGCAATTAAATTTCCATTTAATGCACCATATTCAATATTTGCATTAGGAGCTAATATTGTTCCCATGAAATAATCCCCAGTACCAACCTTCGCATAATCACTAGTAGTAAATAATTTATCTTCTCTTAAGCTATCATATAAATTCCACAAAACATTATTTTCTTTCCCTATAACTTGCTCTGTGTTTCCATGGTCATTAATTTTAGTTACTAAATTTGCTAAATAATCTTTATCTACACCAGTCATATCTACATTAATAATTAATGTTTGCCCTTCAGCTATATTTATCTTTAGATTTCTCTTATTATTTCCATCACTAATTTCATTAGCTTTAATATTCAAATAATAAAAACTACTATTTCCATCAGTGGTTATCTCTTGATTTTCACCATTTAAGCTCCCTAATTTTACTCCACTTGATGTTGGATTATCTGATAATGCTTTTGAAATTTTTTTCAAATTATCTAATTCAGCATCAATATTTATATACGGCTTTGAACCTTGTTCTTCCTTATATACTTCTATATTTTGAAGTCCAGTACCTCCAATTCCTATACTAACCTTATTTCCATTATCGGTTATCTGTGTTGGAATCTTGTTTCCAATAACAACATTTCCATCACTCTTTATTTGTGTAATATTATCCGCACTATTTTGAATGTAATTCTCCTCATTCAATTTTAATGATGAAGACTAGCTAGCCCCAAATCCTTGTCCCCCTGCATCTAAATCTTTAGTTGCTATATTTCCATTAGTATGAGCTGATAAAATAGCTTCTGTTGAAAAAATATGAAAATCAAATGCTGGTGTAGTATATTAAATACCATCCTTTACATATCTAAAAGTATTTTTGCTCTTATATTCTTCTGTCAATTTCTTAGTTGCATCCAAAACATTTATCGCTTCAAATTCAATTGAACTTTTTGTAATTTCTTCACATTCATCGATTTCAGATATTCCTAATACTTCATCAGTAACTTCAGTTGAATTTTGTATATCATCTATTTTTTCACTATCTTCTTTAACTTCATTAGTATTTTGTATTTCATCTATATTTCCAGAAACCTTATCTGTACTAGATTCTATATTAACTGCTATATTAACTTTTTCTTGTCCAATATTAACGACAATACTATCATTCACTAATTCTTCAACTTCTAAAATTGTGCCAATAATAGAAATATTAATTTCAGACGAATCAACTGCTTTATCATTCAGAGTTAGAGTATATACATTCTGACTATCAATCACAGGATTTGAAGTAAAATACTCTGGTTTATAATTTATTTTTACATTTTTAAAATTTAATGGCAAATCAATATTAACTTCATCTCCAGCTTGTATATTTTTATTGCTATTGGTATATTTTATATCTAATTCTACCTCATCATTTGCACTAAGGTTAACTACTGAATTAATGTCAGTTATCATTGAATTAATTTTTAATACACTTAATATATTTGTATTCAAATTAGTTGCAAATACATTTGAAGTATAAAAAATATTAAACAATAACGTTATTACTAACATTAACGCTACCTTATTTTTTTTCCCCATAACATAATCCCCCCTTATAATAACCATCAGTCAAAATAATCTTATGTAAAATTTTACCAGTCAACTAGTATTATATTCCGTTTTTTTATCAAATAAATAATCCTATATAATAAAATAAAACTACATACTTATGATTAACTCTTCGTATTATTTTTTCACTTTATTCCTTAAGGTTAATAGGGGTATAAAAAAACTGATTCCTACACTAAATAGGAATCAGTTAATATATATTTGCTATGAAATTTATGATGAATGGATATATTGAAACTATATCTATTCATTAAGTTTTCAAAACAGTTCAAACACAGTATATCATATATACAATTATTTTAATTATGAGATTTTTAAATGACTTTCATAAAAATACTTAATGCAATTTCCTAGGAAATTATTTTTCCTTTAAATCATTAATCATATCTCTAAGCTCAGCTGCTCTTTCAAATTGAAGATTTTTAGCTGCATCTTTCATTTCTTCAGTATATTGCTTAATTAACTTCTTCTTTTCCTTCTCAGTTAAAGTAGAAGATTCTTTACTAATCTTATATTCTGAAGATTCCTCTGCAACTTTAGTTGCTTCAATTACATCTCTTATATCCTTAATAATTGTCTTTGGTACAATACCATGCTCCTCATTGTACTTCATTTGGATTTCTCTTCTTCTATTTGTTTCTTTAATAGCTCTATCCATAGACCCAGTCATTTTATCTGCATACATAATTACTTTACTTTCAGAATTTCTAGCTGCTCTACCTATAGTTTGAACCATAGATGTTTCAGAACGTAAAAATCCTTCCTTATCTGCATCTAAAATTGCAACAAGAGCAACTTCTGGAATATCCAGCCCTTCCCTTAATAAGTTTATTCCAACAAGAACATCGAATTCACCTAATCTTAAATTTCTTATTATCTCCATTCTTTCAATAGTCTTTATATCAGAATGCATATAAGTAGTTTTAATACCTAATTCAGTTAAATACTTAGTTAAATCTTCAGCCATTCTCTTAGTTAATGTTGTTACTAAAGTTCTAAATCCTCTTTCTGTTGTTTTAATTATTTCTGCATAAAGGTCATCTATTTGTCCTGTTACAGGTCTAATTTCAACTATAGGATCTAACAGTCCTGTAGGTCTGATTATTTGCTCTGCAATATTAGTAGAATGATCTAATTCATATTGAGCTGGTGTTGCAGAAACAAATATAAGCTGATTAATTTTACTTTCAAATTCATTGAATTTAAGTGGTCTATTATCATAAGCACATGGAAGTCTAAATCCATATTCAACTAATGTATCCTTCCTAGATCTATCCCCTGCATACATTGCTCTACATTGTGGCAAAGTAACATGACTTTCATCTATAAACATTAAATAGTCATCTGGGAAGTAATCTAACAAAGTCTTCGGTGGAGTACCTGGTGCTCTTCCATCTAAAACTCTTGAGTAGTTTTCTATCCCACTACAATATCCCATTTCCTTAATCATTTCTATATCATAATTAGTTCTTTGTCTCAATCTTTGAGCCTCTAATAATTTATCTTGAGATGTTAGCTCTCTTAATCTATCTTCTAATTCATCTTCAATTTGTTTTATTGCCTTATTTAAAGTTTCTTGAGATGCCGCAAAGTGAGAAGCTGGGAAAATAGCAACATGCTCTCTTTCTCCTAATATCTTTCCTGTTAATATATCAAATTCTCTTATTCTATCAATTTCATCACCAAAGAACTCTATTCTAATTCCCTTAGTTGAAGATGAAGCTGGAACAATATCTAATGAATCTCCTCTAACTCTAAATGTACCTCTAGAAAAATCAATATCATTTCTCTCATATTGAATTTCTATAAGCTTCTTAATTATTTCATCCCTTTCCTTTTCCATTCCAACTCTTAAAGAAATAGTTAACTTCTTATATTCATCTGGATTACCTAATCCATATATACAAGATACTGATGCTACTATTATTACATCTCTTCTTTCAAATAATGCTGATGTAGCCGAATGCCTTAGCTTATCTATTTCATCATTTATAGAAGCATCTTTTTCAATAAAAGTATCAGTTTGTGGAACATATGCTTCAGGTTGATAATAATCATAGTATGATACAAAATATTCTACTATATTGTCTGGAAAGAATTCCCTAAACTCTGAACATAATTGTGCTGCTAATGTTTTATTATGAGCTAAAACTATAGTGGGTTTTTGTACCCTTTCTATTATATTTGCCATTGTATATGTCTTACCAGAACCAGTTACCCCTAGTAATGTTTGATATTTTTCATTTTTCTCTATACCTGCCACTAAACTATCTATAGCTGCAGGCTGATCTCCAGTTGGTTTAAACTTAGAATGTATCTTAAATTTTCCCATGTATATCAACTCCAAATTTTTCTTATTCACATAAATACATTTTACTTTTTATCTTCACCATTTTCAAAACTTTTATAACAAAAAGTAGAGGTTAGTATAAACTTGCCTCTACTTTTTGTTTTTAAGTTCATCAATTATATTCTTTAAATCATCAGGTTTTATTTCAAATATATCTTCCTTTTTAACCATTTTTGGTACTAAAAGGAGACCTAATCTTTTGTTTCTAGGTTGTACAATATATTCTAACACTTGTCCTGAATTATTTTTTATTTTAATTGGTATATTAAATATTGTATCTTTAGCAGCTTTAAATATATCTACTTCTGATTGTATATTTTGTCCATTAATTTCAATAATTTTATCCCCACGCTTAATGCCAACTTCATATGCCGGTGAATTTGGGGTAACTTCAAGAACCATTATTCCTTCATCATCGCTTACGTATAGACATTCACCCTTTTTCTCTACATTAGTTTCATACCTCATAATTAATTCATAAGCCAAAGGCAGATAAATAATGGCAAATATCTCTCCTAATATATTAATTCCTGCAAGTTGCGCTATTAACATAATAGAAACACCGTAAACTAAAATTGCTCCACCACATCTTAATGCTTTTACCTTTTTCTCCTGAGTAAAGGTAACATTTCCATAACCCATCATTCCATACAACGGAATAGCTGCTATCATTGTAGTTGCTAATATCGCTAATGTTTCACTTCTATTAACTATAGGCCACCATGATGATACATTTAAATAAACTGAATCAGTTGTTGATGCACTATTTGAAAAAATCATCAATATAGCTATTGGAACTGGCCAATATCTGCTAAATGAAAATCCACCAACTATTTTATCATCTTTCTTTGTAAATACAGGAATGGCTCCTCTATTCCCATCAATTATTATTAAAATTCCCTCAAGTACATACATTACTCCAATGAAAGTAGTTAATGATAATATGTTGATATTCATAAACAACTTCATTCCTGAAATATTGCTAATTATCTTTAAGCAAATTCCTATTATTCCTAAAATTGCTCCTGAATATGCATATGATATATATTTCTTTTTATAAAATAAAGATAATATTGATATCATAAATATAAATTCTATACCTGAATTTTCACTAAATGTAACTCCAAGTACGGATAATATAACAGTTCCAATTGCACCTGCCAATATTCCTAATACAATCTGAGATAATGTTAGTTCAAGAGGGGTATTAATCCCCTCTCCTAATGTCATCTTTTGTATAGACACAATTCTAACATTTTTGAAATAAAATATTATCCCAAATATTAAAATCATAAGTAAATGCATTGGCTCAATAATTGCTATTGCTATAGACTGTAAACTATGAATTATTAAATCCATCTTGAGCCTCCTAAATTAATTCTTTTCTTTTATTACCTCTAAGGCTTTTTGAAATTGTGGATCAATGCTTCTATCATAATCTTGGTCTAATATATCTTGTGGAATTTCCACAGTAATGTCTGGTTCAATACCAGTACCATGTATATTTTCCCCATTTGGAGTATAATACTTTGAAGTTGTAACCTTAAGTCCTCCCATTTCATTTGGTAAAACTTTAAGTTGTTGAACTATTCCTTTACCAAATGTAGTTGTTCCTATTGTTGTAGCAGCTTCATGATCTCTTAATGCTCCTGTAACAACCTCTGATGCACTTGCACTACCTCCATCAACAAGGACAACTAATGGTATTCCTATAGCATCTCCACCTATTGAATTTGAGATTACTTTTTTATTATATTTATCAATTGTATAAGTTACTACTTCTCCTTCTGGAATAAAATTAGAAGCAATTTCAACACATTCATTTAAGTATCCACCTGGGTTTCCTCTTAAATCTAATATTAGTTTTTTCATTCCTTGGTCTTTTAATTCATTTAATTTTTCACTAAACTTATCACTTACTTCTTCATCACTAAAAGTGCTTATTTGAATATATCCTATTCCATCTTCAAGGATTTCACCTTTTACTGATTCAGTTTTAATTTCGGCTCTTACAATTGTTACTTCAAAAGGCTCTTCAACCCCTTCTCTACTAATAGTTAAAGTAACTGGAGCCCCTTCTTCACCTCTAACTCTTGATACAACAGCTTCTGTATTTAAATCTGTAACTTCATAATCATCAACTTTTAATATTATATCTCCAGCTTTTAGTCCAGCTTCTTCTGCAGGTGAACCTTCAACTGGCGCTATTATTGTAACATTGTTATCTCTAACACCTAACTGAGCTCCTATTCCATAAAAACTACCTTGGCTAGATTCCATAAATGCATTAAACTCTTCATTATCCATATAAACTGTATATGGATCTCCAACTGCTTCTGCCATTCCCTTCATTGCACCTTCAAGTAGCTTTTCATCATCTAACTCTCCATCATACATTGAAAACAGCATACTTCTTAAAGTAAATAAATTTGAATACTTTCCTGAATCCTCAATTGCCTCTAAATCAGCAACTGCCTTTTCTGGAACTGATCCAATTACAATACCTTTAGTTGCCAACATATTACCTAAGTAAAATACCCCTAAATACGATCCTACAAGAAATGCTACGACTATTAAACCTTTTATAATTTTATATTTCTTTTTCTTTGGTTTAATTTCCTCTTCATTTAAATTCTCCATAAATATTCGTTCCTTTCTATATTTAATATATTATATTTACTTATTTTTACCCTTTATTTGCTTAAAACTACAACCCATAATAAATTAATGAGTTGTAGTTTCCAAATAATTTCTATATATATATTTTTGCCTAATAAATAAATTCTATATACTATACAATTAAGAATTTTCTTAATGCAAATATACTTCCTATAGCTCCAACTACTACTCCTCCACCAACGAAGCAAGCTAATAATGTAGTTAAAACAAATTGTGGTTGTACTAGATTTACTATAAACATAGATGATACTATCCATCTAAATATGCCATTATATGCAAAGTATAATAATATACTTGATAATAATGAACCAATTGCACCAATTACTATACCTTCAATAACAAATGGCCATCTAATAAACCAGTCTGTTGCTCCAACAAACTTCATAATTCCAACTTCTCTTCTTCTTGAGTATACAGTAAGCTTTATTGTATTCATGATTAAGAATACAGATACACCTACGAATACTACAAATAGACCAATACCTACAATTTGAACTACATCAACAAATTTGCTTATTGTATCAATAACATCTTGTTGATTTCCTATTCCTTCAACACCAGTCATATTTTCAACACTCTTTATTACATCTTCTGCAGCAGCTGGGTCTTTTAAATTAACTATAAATGAGCTTGGTAATGGGTTATTATTTAAATCATAACCTTCTAATAATCCTTCATTACTTCCTAAATTCTCTTTTAAATTTAAAAATGCTTCATCTTTTGATTCATATGTAACTTCACTAACTTGTTCTTGTTCCATTAATTTTAATTCTATTTCTTTTTGATCAACTAATTTTATGTCATCCTTAAGATATACTTGGATTTGAATTTTAGATGCTACATCTTCTATACTTTTATTAAAGTTTAATGCTAATAAAGTAAACGTACCAAAAACGAAAAATGTTATTAACACTGTAATCATTGCAGCAATACTGATTGTCCTATTTCTTTTTATGCTTTTAAATGCATCAACTATAAAATAGTTTAACGTACTAATTTTCATTTTCGTACATCCCCTTCCTATCATCTCTTACTATAGTTCCCTTATCAATAGCTATAACTCTCTTTTGCATATTATCAACTATGTCTTTTGCGTGAGTAGCCATTAATATTGTTGTTCCTGCTCTATTTATATCTTCTAATAAATCCATGATTTCTTTTGCTGTTTCAGGGTCAAGGTTACCTGTAGGTTCATCAGCTATTAATACTGATGGATTATTAACTATAGCTCTTGCTAATGATACTCTTTGTTGTTCTCCTCCAGATAATTCATTAGGAAACATCTTATACTTATGAGATAAGCCAACTAAAGATAATACCATAGGCACTCTTCTTCTAATTTCTCTTTGTGATGCTTCAACAACTCTCATTGCAAAAGCAACATTTTCATATACATTTAAAGTTGGTATAAGTCTAAAATCTTGGAATACCATCCCTATCTTTCTTCTGTAATATGGAACTTGTTTTCTAGTTACTTTAGATAGTTCTTTATCTGCAACTATAATTTCTCCCATTGTTGGATCTACTTCTTTTAATAACATTTTTATGAATGTAGATTTACCTGCGCCAGAAGGTCCAACTAAAAAAACGAAATCTCCTGAATTAATTTTTATATTTACATTCGATAAAGCTTTTACATTGTTGTCATATACCTTTGACACGTCCTTAAATTCAATCATAAATACACCTCTTTATATCATTAACTTCTATCTCTTGACAAACTATAAAGCCATTATAACATACAAACGCCTATAATACCAACATTTAAGGTGCATTTACCTTATATTACTATGTTTAAACCCAACTTAGTGTTATATTATTAAAGTTGTTTTTTAAGGTATATCTTCAATAAATAGACTTAAATTTTATATTATTCGTAAGCTTTAAAACCTTCTCCTAAAACTTCTGTAGAATCATTTACTGTTAAGAAAGCAGCTGGATCTATTTCTTTTACATGTTTTTTTAATGCAATAAACTGATTTGAATTTAAAACTGTATATATTATCTTTACATCGCTTCCAGTATATCCACCATTTCCATTAAGTACAGTACATCCTCTATCAATATTTTTAATTATGTGATTAACTATTTCTTTTTCCTTTGATGTTATTATAAATACTTGCTTACAAGTATTAAATCCATCTATAAATTTATCAATTATTAGACCTATTAAAATAACACTAAAGAATCCAAATAATCCTTTATCAACCCCAAACACACTAATTGCTAATAAACAAACAAACGAATCTGTAAGTAAAACTGATATTCCTATACCAATTGGTGTAAACTTACTTATTATAGCTGCTATAATGCTAGTTCCTCCAGTAGAAGCTCCTTGATGAAACACTATTGCAGCTCCCATTCCTAAAAGAATTGAACCAAACACACTTGCTAAAAACATATTTTCAGTTAAAATGCCTGGTTTTAATATTTTTTCAATTATCCACATAAATACAGATAACATTACAGTAGCATAAATACTTTTTGCTCCAAATGATTTCCCTAGGACAATAAATGCTAATATAAATAATAGTATATTAAGCACAAGAACAACAATACTAGTATCTAATCCTGAAACCTTATTTACAACTAGACCTATACCAGATACTCCTCCTGCAGCTATATCACATGGAAAGAAAAAATATTCTAGTGCTATAGCCGTTAATGCTACTCCAATTGTTGTTAATAAATACTCTTTAATCTTTTGCATACATATCTCCCATCCTTATTTAATTTTCATCTATTCCCATAAATCCTTCACCCATAACCTCATGAACTTCTCCAACTGTGATAAAAGCATTTTTATCAATTTCCCTAATTTTGTTTTTTAGCTTTATGAATTCACTTCTATCTAATACAGTATATAATAGTGCAGTATCCTTCCCAGTAAATCCTCCAACACCTTTTATAAAAGTACATCCTCTTTCCAAATCATTCAATATGAATTTACTTATATCCTTATTTTTATCACTTATTATGGTAATTTCACTTTTAGTCTTAAATCCAGCTATTATATTATCTATGACAACTCCATTAATTATTACTGATAATAATCCATATAACCCCATATTTATTCCAAAAGTTATTGCCCCTAATAAAGTTACTAAAAAATCAACCATTAATAATGATTTTCCTATTTCTATATGGAAAAATTTATTTAATATTTTTGCTATTATATCTGTTCCGCCAGTTGAAGCATTGGCATTAAACACTATTGCCATTCCCCCTGCAGATATTAATGTACCAAATATAGTTGCTAACATCAAATCATTAGTAATATTTATTGGTATAAAAGTTTGCATTAGCCACATTGATACTGATAATAAAACACTAGAATATATAGTTTTAGCACCAAATTTAGCTCCTAAAACTATTAATGCAATAACAAATAAAACTGCATCCATCATTAAAACTAATGGTCCGATAGATATAAAAGGAATATAATGATTTATTACAATGGCTAATCCTGTTATACCTCCTGCTGCTATATTATTAGGCTCAAAAAAATAAACAACTGAAATTGCAACTAGAAGTATACCAATTGTAATCAGAGCAAATTCTTTAATATTTTTCTTTTTCATCTAATTACCCCCTTACCAAAATAAAATTACTTGTATTATTTTCCCTCATTATATATATTTTATCCTATGCAATTTAACACACTTCTCCATTATATACTTTATTTAACCATAAAAAAACTGCGATTTTTTAATCGCAGTTTTAGTGGTAAATAGCTGTTTGTGGTTTATCTTATAGCTAAATGCTGTAAATAACAACATCATGCTCCTAGATAATAAATCCTAAACTTCGAATGTAGTTAAAACTCCATCTGAAATTAAGAATTAAGTATATATTTAAATCTATTTTTTTAGAGTAATTGCGTCTTTAACTTTATTAACTATATCTTGAGCTGTTAAATTGTATGCCTTTAATAATTCATCTGGCTTACCACTTTCTCCAAATACGTCATTAACTCCAACCTTTAAAACTGGCACTGGATACTTTTCAGTAACAGCTTCTGCCACTGCAGAACCTAATCCACCAATTACACTGTGCTCTTCTGCAGTTACAATTGCTCCAGTTTCTTTAGCAGCTTCAATTATTAATTCGCTATCTAAAGGTTTGATTGTATGTATATTTATAACCTTAGCATTGATTCCCTCATTTGCTAAAATGTCTTTTGCTTCAATTGCTGCATCAACCATAATTCCTGTTGCAATTATAGTAACATCTTTTCCTTCTGATAAAACAACACCTTTTCCTAATTTGAATTCATAAGTGTTCTCATCATTTATAACATTAACTGCAGCTCTTCCTAATCTTACATAACAAGGACCATCATAATTTGCTATAGCTTTAATTGCTGCCATAGTTTCAACTGCATCTGCAGGTGATATAACTACCATGTTTGGTATACTTCTCATTAATGATAAGTCTTCAACTGTTTGGTGAGATGCACCATCTTCTCCAACTGTTAATCCAGCATGTGTTGCACAAACTTTGACATTTAATTTAGGATAACAAATTGAGTTTCTTATTTGTTCAAATGCTCTTCCTGCTGCAAACATTGCAAAAGTACTTACAAATGGAACTTTTCCACAAGTAGCTAATCCTGCAGCAACTCCCATCATATTTCCTTCAGCAATACCCATATTAAAGAATCTTTCTGGACAAACTGCTTTAAAGTCAGCTGTCTTAGTAGATTTAGATAAATCAGCATCTAATACTACTACATTTTCATTTTCTTTTGCTAATTCTGCTAATGCTTTTCCATATGCTTCTCTTGTAGCGATTTTCTTACTCATTATCTGTCTCCTCCAATCTCAGCTAAAGCTTTCTCACATTGTTCCTTGCTAGGTGCAGTACCATGCCATGCTGCTTCATTTTCCATGAATGACACGCCCTTACCTTTTACAGTTTTACAAATAACTATTGTAGGCATCCCCTTACAATTTTTTGCTTTTTCTATTGCATCTATTATTTCATCATAATTATGTCCATCAATAACTAAAACATTCCACCCGAAAGCTTCAAATTTCTTATCTATTGGTGATGGATTCATAACATCTTCTACATTTCCATCTATTTGTAGTCCATTAAAATCTACAAAAGCAGTTAAGTTATCTAATTTATAGTGAGCAGCTGCCATAGAAGCTTCCCAAACTTGACCTTCTTCTAATTCACCATCACCTAAAATAGTGTATACTCTATAATCTTTATTATCTATCTTTCCAGCTAAAGCCATTCCAACTGCTGCTGAAATTCCTTGCCCTAAAGAACCAGTTGACATATCAATTCCTGGTAAACATTTCATACTTGGATGACCTTGTAATCTTGAACCAAACTTTCTTAAAGTACTTAGTTCTTCTACTGGGAAAAATCCTCTTCTTGCTAAAGCACTATATAAAACTGGTGCTGCATGTCCTTTTGATAATACAAATCTATCTCTATCAGGATTCTTTGGGTTATTTGGATCTATGTTCATTTCTTTAAAGAAAAGAGTTGTAACTATATCTGTAGCAGATAATGATCCTCCTGGATGTCCTGATGCTGATTCTGTTAACATTGAAACTATATCTTTTCTAATTAATTTAGATACTGATTTTAATTCTTCTACATTATTAACCATTTATAAGCCTCCATTATAACAATTTATATTAATATTCTTTATTATACTCTATAATTATGTAAATTACCCAAATTTATTTTATCATAAGGTTAATTATTTGTATACACTATTTTTATAAAAGTATACAATATTCATTTCAATAGTGTACATTATATATCTTGTTTATTGATTCATATAATTTTTAATGTAAATAAATATATAAAAAAACTGTATCAAAATTCATTAATAGAATTTTGATACAGAATCTCTAATAAATTATTTAAGCTAGACTTATACTAATAAGTAATGATTTATCTACTTTTTTCATATCAGTTTCAGTCATATGACCTATTTTTTCTTTTAGTCTTTTTTTATCTAAGGTTCTTATTTGCTCTAAAAGAACAACAGAATCTCTATTTAGTCCGTATTCTTCTGAAGAAATTTCAACATGTGTTGGAAGTTTAGCCTTGTTAATTTGAGAAGTTATAGCTGCTACGATAACAGTAGGACTATATTTATTCCCTATATCATTTTGTATTATAATAACTGGTCTAATTCCACCTTGCTCAGAGCCTATAACCGGACTTAAATCTGCATAAAAAATATCCCCTCTTTTTACAACCATAGTAGTCATTAAAAATATCACACTCCGCAAAGCCATTTCTCATATTCATTTATATCATCATATTGGTATTTAAGTGACTTTTGTGATGAATTACTGTATCCTGTTATCTCTAAATTAATTTTCGACATTTCTTTATATCCCTTTTTCATTAATTCAAAGAACTCACATGATTCGTTCTCCTCACTATATACTATTAAATTATCTTTAATAAATTTACTACTTTTTTCAAATTCATTTTCAAATTTGCGGTTTATTGTATTATCTATTTTTTCTGACATGAATTCCCTCCTAAGAGTTCTATTTTCTATGTATAAGAAAATTATATTTCAAATAATGTCAATTTGTAAATAGAAATGTCACTATATATCGCAAATTTCGTAATTTTTTACAATTTTTCTTATTTATAAAGTAATGTTGTAATTATTTTTTACTAATCCCTATGTACTTAATTTGTCACTATAAATACATCTTGATTTCATTAAATACTGTAATTGGCTAAATTTATAAATTTGATTTTCTACAATATTTCATCTTTTGCTTTTTAGTGTTATCTTCTTTCTAAGTTTTTTGTTATGTGTAGCGTGAATATATTACAATTCACCGCTACACAGTGCTTGTCCTTAGTCAAATTTCTCTTTATCAAACCCTTTAACTTCTTTAAAATCATCATATATTATTCTTAAAGAGTCATTCCCATTTTTATCATATACTATAATACCTATTGGTGTTTTAGTTTTCTTATTAATAAAAATTCTTGCAGTATTAAAATGTTCATTTTCTAAAAATAATTCTGTATCAACCTGAATATATATTTTATCCCCCCACTCTTCTTGTCCTTCTTTTATTGAATCACTTTTAAGTGGATATGATAATATTTTATTCATAAATGCTAATGAGTGAAGTATATCCATCCCTTCATCTATTACATACTCATTACTATCTGAACTATCTTTTACATGAATACCATCTTCTTTATATACTTTTACTTTTTCATCTTCAAATTCTATTCTTACACCATCCTCGCTAGAATAATATTGAATAGTATCTTCTCTTTCTTCCCCTTTTGTGTTCTTAATTATGTACTCAACTTTCGTTTCATAACACTTAATATTTTTCAATTCTCTGATTATATCTTCATTGTTTGGTAAAAACTTAGCCCTAAAGATAATAACAAGAACGATAGATATAAAAGGTATTATTAATAATAATGAAATGTTTCATTTAGATTCATTGTATCAGCATCATAAACCATATGTTCAAGAATTATTAATGAAAAAGAATTTGATTTATACTAATAGTTATTTTGATATGATGAGTAAAACTTTTAAAAAACTTAATCTTTCAAAAGAGCAGTTAGATATCTTTTTATATGGCTATAGTTTTGATGATGATATAAATAAAGATAAAATCTTAAGTAAGCTTACAAAAGATATATTAGATAAATAATTATTTTATGTATGATTGAATAAATCGATATATTTTTTAGAGTAGATTTTTGTAGAAGAACTATAACGAATAAAAAGATGTATAAGAAAG
>OLRB01000792.1_pt1 | contig 16636 bp, 18 predicted proteins | sample 1672751 | NCBI WGS metagenome assembly OLRB01 (sample SAMEA3136720, study PRJEB25190) | human gut metagenome | biome: human gut; feature: human-associated habitat; material: faeces | place: Austria | collected 2013
AGTAAGAAACTGTGCAATAGCCTTGGAAGGCCATCGCGCAGCGATTTTGTTCAATCTGAAGTTGTAAAGGAGAAAAAATATGGGTGAAAATTATTTGGATATGGCAACTGTTATAGTAATATTTTTTGCGCTCGGCATCTTATTATCAAGACTGGGAGGTGTTGGAGGAATTATTGTAAGAATTAAAAGAATGGTTTGCAAGCTAATAGGACATAGAGACTGAGAGAATCGATATAAACCAGAAGTTGTGGAAGTGGTAATATGGATTAAGAATTGTACAAATTGCTAGTAAGCTGATGCACTAAAAGGAGTTGAATTTATATGTTACCTCATAATAAAATCATCAAAACAACCGCCAAAAAATTTTTGGAACCAGAAAATCTTTTTCAAATAGGAAATTCGAGAACTTGGTTAGATGATTGTGGATATTATGCCATCATAGTTGATTTTTACTCAAGGAGTTATGTGAAAGGAGCAGGTTTAGACGTTGGAGTAACATTCCTATGGGAATTTACAAAAAGTTTATCTGAAACATTAGCATATAATTATTACACTCAAGTTTATGCCGGTTTTATAGAATATAAGAATGATGATGAAACATTCCAAATTGGTATAGAAAGATTGGCAAAAAAAGCTTTAGAAAAAATAAATGAATATCGAAAATTTTCTGATATGGACTACGTAAAATCATGTTTAAAAAAGGAAATTGATAAGTTGCCGGAACACAGACAGTTTTGGGAATGGTATAATCTTGCGATGCTCTGTTTTTTAAAAGGAGATTACGAAGAAGGTAAAGAAGCATTTAACCATTATTTAAAAATATTAAAAGATAGTTTTTATGCTGGAGATTATTATATCGAGTGGCATGAAGAATTTTATAATTATTGCATTGAGAATATTCAATGCAATTTAAACTCACAAAAATCAGCACAACAAATGGTTGTGGATATGATTAACCGAAGACGAACGACTTTTTACGAGAAACCATCTTATAAAAAAATGAATAAAGATCCTTGGACATTATAGAAAGACATAGAATAATATTGGAATTGGAAAATTCGTTGATTTTTACTTGATCTCAAGCGGTGTTAAAAAACTAAATGAAATGTATTCGAATCTTTATGAATAAATGCTGAAATTTTCTTTGTGTTGGAGACCAGTTTGTGAATGTTTTGCTTATAAGTAAATCTACTATTTATAGCCGAGTGGAGTTTATTGAACTCCACTTGGCTTATTTTTACATCCAAAATGGAATAGAATTATCAAAATAAAAATTATGGACAAGATAATTGTGTTGTCAGTTTTTTGTATGGTATAATTTAAGAAGAAAACTTGAATTTAAGAGGGTTACAATGGATAAAGATATTCTGAAGAGAAAACTTCACTTGCAGAAAGTTAGGAATTGTTTGGCGAACTTAAAAGGTGTAGAGGTTGTTCGTTTTTGCGAAAACGATGAACATGAAAAAATATATTCCATTGAGCAGAAGTATTTTCCAGATATTTATTTTCTTGTGAAAACACCGGACTCAATTATAAATATTCGTACACCAGAAGAGAAGGTAATTGAATGGATTGAGTCGCAAACGGAGATACAATCGCACGTGAATTATTATTTTCGTTGTTCAGGTGTGTGGGTAGAAATTCAAATTACTGAAATAAAAGTTGGAATAGAGAGCCTATGGAAACATGCTCATTATTTTGGGCAAAAACATAGTTATGGTTTTATATTAGTGGATGAGCAGATGGAAAATATGATAGATGTCGGATTTGATTCAAGAGATGAATATAATTTCTATTATGATCGGTATTTATTGTCAACAGTATAATAAGGGGGAGAAATATGAGTAGTTGTTCAGTACAGTTTCACGCTTTGAATGAGGAACTGTTTACTTTTATTGAAGAATTAAGAACCGATAATGAATTGTTTATTTTTTGCTCAGATGATTTGAGATTAAGAGAATATAGCATTATAAATACTGACTGTAAAGCTGAAATTGTAAAAAACAGAAGAATATTTTTTCTAAGACGTATCAAGGATAGATGTGAAGTTCAAGGGGAGAATTCGTTAATTATATATTGTGGACACCAAAATGAAAGCGGATTACAACAATCCTATATGGAGATAAATGGTGACGGAGAACCTTTTGTTTTTTGGAAAAAAATTACAAAATACAAAAAGAATTTATTGAAAGGTGCAACTATTTATACACCTGACAAGAAAAATATGGATTATTACAGAAATACATATTATACAAAATCTGCACAAAATAAATTTTATGATGGTATGATAATGAAAGCTTTAGCAGGTGGCTGTTATTATGCACTGGAATCAAAAGTAACCGATAGATAAATTTTACGTTGTAGTGGTAGAATAATATGAACATACCAACTATAAAACTTAGGAGATAATAGAATAATGAGTTCATTTAAATTGTTCAGAATAATTTGTAGGATTGTTGGCATCATATTAGGTTTCGTTATTTTAATTTCATTTATTGCTGATTGGAGGTTATGTGCAAGGGTGGGAGTGATACTTCTTGTGATTGATTTAATTCTGATCGCAGTTAAAAATCGCTGTCCCTTCTGTCATAAAGCTTTACGGATTGCACCTATACACGAAGAAGAATATTGTCCATATTGTGGATGTAAAATAGAATAATCAGTAATATAAAGATTTTATTGTGGGTAGTACAAGATGTGATTGAGAAATTTTATAAAAAAGAATAAGCGGTAGTTGCCAATTAGTGGTTTAAGATAAATGTGCTAGGGAGATGATACTGAAAAAACATCTTCCTATCATTTTGCATTTATTCATCAACGCTTTTTGATGATTTATAGCATTTATTTAACACTAAGTAGATATTTGGAAATAAAAGCGTTGAAAAACCTGATAAAATCGTAAAAAAAGTAAAAGAAAATTGCCTGCAACTACTTGACACAAGAGGGCATTTCTCCGCATCCGGATTTTGGAAACAGAATCTGTGCTTTTTCTGATTTTATTTCACATAAACAGACTCCTTATGATGATAATGGGCATGGAACTCATGTAACCGGAATTCTCTGTGGAGACGGAACAGCCTCCGGGGGAAAATACAGGGGAGTGGCTCCTGGATGCGGGATCATCGGGCTGAAGGTTCTGGACCGGTTTGGGAACGGAAACAAAGAAGATGTATTGTGCGCCTTTGACTGGATTATCCGTCATATGCAAAAATACCATATCCGTGTTGTGAATATTTCTGTGGGAACCACCTGTAAAAACGGAAAAGAACATAACAGCCTGATACAGGGAGTGGAGAAATTATGGGATCGGGGGTTGGTGGTCGTGGCAGCGGCAGGAAATCAGGGACCGCTGCCAGGGAGCATTACAGCGCCGGGAAGCAGCAGAAAGATCATTACCGTAGGTTCCAGTGACATGCTTGTGGGAACGGAAGGAGTTTCCGGAAGAGGCCCTACGTTTGAATGTATATGTAAGCCGGATCTTGTAGCTCCCGGAAACCGGATCATTTCCTGTTCATCAAAGGGCGGGTACCGGATGAAAAGCGGAACCTCCATGTCTACGCCCTTTGTTTCAGGGGCCGTTGCTCTGGCGCTTGAAAAAGATCCCCTTCTTACCAATGTGGAGATTAAAATGATGCTGAAGGACAGTGCAGATGATATGGGATTTCCCAGAAACCAGCAGGGATGGGGCAGATTTAACCTGGAACGGTTTCTGGAACTGTAGACGAAAGAGGGGCAGAATCATAAATATTTTATGAAGTGAAAGCATCAGCGTTGACGGAAGAGGAGTTTTTTTGTACAATACTAAACAGAACATGCTTCAACCGGAGAGGAGATAAAATACATGGATAAGATTAAAATGACAACACCCCTGGTAGAAATGGACGGAGATGAGATGACCCGTATTCTCTGGAAAATGATCAAAGAGGAACTTCTGCTTCCCTATGTGGATCTGAATACGGAATATTATGATCTCGGGCTTGCCTGCCGGAACGAAACAGACGATCAGGTAACCGTAGATGCTGCCAATGCCACAAAAAAATACGGTGTTGCAGTAAAATGCGCTACGATTACTCCAAATCATGCCCGAATGAAGGAATATGATCTGAAAAAAATGTACAAAAGCCCTAATGGAACCATCCGCGCTATTCTTGACGGAACGGTATTCCGGGCTCCCATTGTTGTAAAAGGGATCGAACCCTGTGTACGTAACTGGAAAAAACCAATTACCATTGCCCGTCATGCATACGGTGACATATATAAAAACACAGAATTTTATGTAGAAAAACCTGGAAAGGTGGAACTGGTATATACTTCTGAGAACGGGGAAGAGAAACGTTCTCTTGTACAGGAATTCAAGTCTCCGGGAGTTGCCATGGGAATGCACAATATGGAAGCGTCCATCGAAAGCTTTGCAAGAAGCTGCTTTAACTATGCTCTTGATACAAATCAGGATGTGTGGTTCGGGGCAAAGGATACTATTTCCAAAACCTATGACGGCAAATTCAAGGAAATTTTCCAGAAGATATTTACAGAGGAATTTAAGGCGAAATTTGATGCGGCAGGACTGACATATTTCTACAGCCTGATTGACGATGTGGTTGCCCGCGTGATGAAAGCGGAGGGCGGCTTTATCTGGGCCTGCAAAAACTATGACGGAGACGTTATGAGCGATATGGTTTCTTCTGCCTTTGGTTCTCTTGCCATGATGACTTCTGTTCTTGTTTCTCCGGACGGATACTATGAATATGAGGCTGCTCACGGAACCGTACAGAGACATTATTACAGACATCTGGAAGGAAAAGAGACTTCTACCAACTCAGTGGCAACAATTTTTGCATGGACAGGTGCGCTCAGGAAAAGGGGAGAGCTGGATGGAAATAAAGCTCTGACTGAGTTTGCGGATAAACTGGAAAAAGCAACTCTTTCTACGATTGAGGCAGGAAAGATGACAAAGGATCTTGCCATGATCACAACCATTAAGCATCCAAAGGTGCTTTCCAGCAGAGATTTTATTCTGGCCGTGCGGGAGTCACTGGATCGTATTATGAAGTAACCGTACAAAAATCAAAATAACCGGAATTGTTTTGGACCATATGAACAGCGGTTTCGGACAGCAAAAATGGGAAAACCTCAGGCGAGGGATTCCCATTTTTCATATAATTCTTCTAGTTCCTTCAGAACCGCCTCTTTTTCGCGGCTTAATTCAGTACAGCGCGCCACATTGGTGCACACATCCGGAAGCACCAGAGTTTCATCGATTTCTTTATCTCTTTTTTCCAGCTCTTCGATTCTGGCTTCTGTTTTTTTCAGTTCGTTTTCCAGTTTTCGCCTGCGGGCCTGTTCTTCCTTTTGCTGCTGCCAGGAAAGCTTGCTGTCAGAGTTATCTGTTTCCGGTGCTCTGGTTTCAGCAGGATCAGACGGGGCAGGCGCATATTTTTCCGTCAGCTCCTCTTTTTTCTCCAGATAATAATCGTAGTCACCAATATAATTCACAATCGCCTGATGGGTCAGGTCAAGAATCCTTGTAGCAGTCTGATTAATAAAATAACGGTCATGAGAAACATAGAGGACGGTTCCGCTGTAGCTGTTTAAAGCTTCCTCCAGAATTTCCTTGGAAGCAATATCCAGATGGTTAGTGGGCTCGTCCAGGATCAGGAAATTGGCTTCTGAAAGCATCAGCTTGGCAAGAGAGACTCTTCCTCTTTCTCCACCTGAAAGAGAAGAAATTTCTTTAAAAACATCATCTCCGGTAAAAAGAAAGGCGGCAAGCATGTTTCGGATCTCTGTTTCCGTCAGTGTGGGATAGGAATCCGAAATTTCCTGAAAAATAGTTTTTTCTGAATGAAGCACATGATGCTCCTGATCATAGTAGCCGATCTGAACCTTGGAGCCCAGGGAAAAGCTTCCGGAGTCTGCAGGAAGGATGCTGTTAAGAATCTTCAGCATGGTAGTCTTTCCTGTCCCGTTATTTCCGATCAGCGCAATCCGCTCACCTCTTTTTATCTGAAAGGAGATATTTGTAAACAGTGTCTGGCCGGGGAAGCTTTTGGCCAGTTCCTCTACAGTAAGAACGTCATTTCCGCTTACGGTTCTTGGCTCCAGAGAAAGACGCATATGAGTCTGGATTTCCACCGGCTTGTCAAGTCTCTGGATCTTATCCAGCATTTTCTCACGGCTTTCAGCTCTGCGGATTGATTTTTCACGGTTAAAGGACTTTAATTTAACGATCACAGCTTCCTGATGTTTGATTTCCCGCTGCTGATTCAGGTATGCCTTATACTGAGCGTCTCTCAGCTGCGCCTTTTTTTCTGCATAAGAAGAGTAGTTGCCCTGGAAAGAAATCACCTGACCGGCTTCGATTTCTACTACCTTAGTCACTACCTTGTCAAGAAAATAACGGTCATGGGAAACAATAAAAACAGCTCCCGGATAATTCAGAAGATAGGTTTCCAGCCAGGCAATACTTTCCATGTCCAGATGGTTGGTAGGCTCGTCAAGAAGAAGGATATCCGGCCTGGAGATCAGAAGCTTGCCAAGAGCTACCCTTGTTTTCTGGCCTCCGGAAAGAGTTTCAATCGGCTTTTCAAAGTCTTCTTCCCCAAATCCCAGACCCTTCAGTATGCCGGTAAGCTCGCTTTTGTATGCGTAGCCGTTTTCCAGCTCAAATTCATGGGTAAGTCTGGTATAGGTGTTCATAAGCTGCTCCAGCTCTTCGCCCTGTACATGCTTCATTTCCAGTTCAATGGAGCGCATACGTTCTTCCATATCAAGGATGTGCTGTTTGGTTGTAAGAAGCTCTTCGTAAATGGTGCGCTGTCCGTAAATATCCTGATACTGAGCCAGATATCCCATACGTTTATCTTTTGCCAGTATCACGTTTCCGGAATCAGCAGAAAACTCTTCCATAATAATGCGCAGCAAAGTGGTTTTTCCTGCGCCGTTATTACCGATCAGAGCGACTTTTTCCCGCTCTTCTATGTGAAAAGAGGCATCTTTTAAAATCTCTTTTTCGCCAAAGGATTTACAGATGCCCTGACATGCTAAAATCATTGTTGTTCCTCCGCAAATTGCCTTAATTATCTTAATACGTACTGTAAGATTATAAGGCTTTTACAATGATTTTGTAAAGACCAAAAAATTTTTGCGAAGTGAAAAAACTTTATTTGACATTAAAATAACATTTCGTTATAATTAATAGGAAATCAGAAGGAGGATCATCCCGTGGAGGCAAAACAAATTTCAAAAGCAGTGATAAAAAGGCTGCCGCGTTATTACAGATATCTTGGAGAACTGCTGGAAGAAAATGTGGAGCGTATTTCTTCCAATGACCTCAGCAAAAAAATGCATGTGACAGCGTCTCAGATCCGTCAGGACCTGAATAATTTCGGTGGATTCGGACAGCAGGGATACGGATATAATGTGAAGTATCTGTACACAGAGATCGGCAAAATTCTGGGGTTAGATACGGTTCATCCCATGATCATCGTGGGTGCCGGTAATCTTGGACAGGCGCTGGCAAACTATGTGGATTTTGAAAAACGCGGATTTAAGCTGATGGGCATTTTTGACATCAATCCTGTACTGGAAGGGATCGCAGTGCGGGGAATTGAGATTCAGATGATCAGTGATCTTCCGTTTTTCCTGAAGGAAAATCAGATTGAGATCGCAATCCTTACGCTTCCGAAAAATAAGGCCGGAGATATGGCAAATATTCTGATTGAGAACGGAATCAAGGCAATCTGGAATTTTGCGCATATTGATCTGGATACTCCTGATGATGTGATCGTAGAGAATGTACATCTTTCCGAGAGCCTTATGCGGCTTTCTTACAATCTTAGCCAGTACCGTCAGGAACATGAAAATTAGCCCATCTCAGCAGGCTGTCACCCTATTCCGGGCTGACAGCCTTTTGATGTAAAAAGATATAAAGCAGACAGATACAAAAAGGAGGGGATCAGATGAAAGAAGTGGTAAGCTGTGAGAGAATGAAGCAGCTGGATGCGTATACGATTGAAAAGAGAGGCATTCCTTCCTGTGTTCTTATGGAACGGGCTGCTCTGAAAACTGTGGAAGAAATGGAAAAGGTGTTTCATAAAAATAACACAGAAGAGAAGATTCTCTGTGTCTGTGGAAGCGGAAATAACGGAGGAGACGGAATTGCCATTGCCCGGATCCTTTTTCTTCATGGATATCAGGCTGAGATTTATGTGGCAGGAAATCATTCCTCTTTTACCCATGAAACCGCGCGCCAGCTTTCCATTGCATCAAATTATCATGTTCCGGTTGTGAATAACCCGCAGTGGCGTGAATATACTACTATAGTAGACGCTGTTTTCGGTGTGGGACTGGCCCGTCCTGTTATGGGAAAATATAAAGAACTGATAGAAACCATGAACCGGATGACTGCCTGGAAAGTAGCTGTTGATATTCCATCCGGGGTGAACGGAGATACCGGCGCAGTGATGGGTGCTGCTTTTGAGGCGGATCTTACCGTGACCTTTGGATTTCTGAAGGCGGGACTGTGCCTTTATCCGGGCAGAAAAAATGCCGGAAGGACGGTTCTGGCCGATATTGGCGTTTACGGAGAGTCTGGTGTTTTTGAGAAAAAGAGAATTCTGGAAGTGGAAGATACCAAAAAGATTCCCGGAAGAACACCAGAAGGAAACAAGTCCACCTTCGGAAAGGTTCTTGCAGTGGCAGGAAGCCCGGGAATGTGCGGCGCCGCCTATTTCTGCGCAGCGGCAGCATTTGCCGGCGGTGCGGGAATGGTACGTATTCTTACCGATGAAAGTAACCGTATTCCTTTGCAGAGCCTGCTTCCGGAAGCCATTATTGATTGTGGAAAAGGAGAGGCGGCCTATCAGAATGCCTTTGACTGGTGTGATGTGATCCTGATGGGACCGGGACTTGGAATTTCGGAAAAAACACGGTTTAAGGTGCACTGGTTTCTGGAAAAAGCTTTATCCGGAAAAAAAGTGGTGCTTGATGCAGACGGTCTAAACCTTCTGGCAGAAAATCCGTCCTGGAAAAACCTTCTGGGCAGTCATGTGATTCTGACTCCCCATATGGGAGAGATGAGCCGGCTTACCGGAAAAAGCATTGGAGAGCTGCAGGACAGCCGGGAAGCCTCGGCACTGGAATATGCCAGAGCTTCGGGCTCTGTCTGTGTACTGAAGGATGCCTGTACTGTAACGACCGGTTCCGATGGCACAGTATGGTATAATCTTTCCGGAAATGCCGGAATGGCAACAGCCGGAAGCGGAGATGTACTTGCAGGGGTTCTTGCCGGAATGCTCTGTATGTACAGAGGAGAGGCGCTTTCAGTTGGTGAAATGACAGAGATCGCAGCGCTGGGAGTTTTTATCCACGGAAGAGCAGGCGATCTGGCAGCTGAGAACAAGGGAATGTATGGAATGAAGGCGGGAGATCTGCTCCTGACAATTCCGGAGGTATTGAAGTACGGAGGAAGACATGAGGAGATATGACAGAATCAAAGCAGTAGTATCCCTGGATGCTATTGCGCATAATTTTGGAGAAATGAAAAAAAATATCGCAAAGGGCACAAAAATCATTGCTGTGATCAAGGCGGACGGATATGGCCACGGAGCAGAAGCCATTGCCCGTCTGATCCACGGATACAGTTATATCTGGGGATTTGCAGTGGCTACCGCAGAGGAGGCTCTTCAGCTTCGTGCCTTTGGGGTAACAAAGCCAATATTGATTCTGGGAATCGTATTTGAGGAATATTTTCCTGATATGGTGGAGCAGGAGATCCGGCTGACTGTCAGCGAATACTCCATGGCAGAAAAGCTGTCAGAGGAGGCTGTCCGTCAGGGAAAAACAGTACATATCCATATTGGACTTGACACAGGAATGAGCAGGATTGGATTTTCTGATACCACAGAAAGCGTTCAGGAAATTAAGAAGATCACAGAACTTTCCAATGTAGAGGTGGAGGGACTGTTCACCCACTTTGCCAGAGCAGACGAAACAGATATCTCTCCTGCTGAAAAACAGCTGGAACGTTACGTGACCTTTGAGAGACTGCTTCATGAAAGTGGAATCAGAATTCCTGTACAGCACTGTTCCAACAGCGCAGGCATTATCCGTATGCCAAAAGCAAACATGGATGCCGTCCGTGCCGGAATCACCATTTATGGAATTTATCCTTCTGATGAGGTGGAACGGGATATTGTAAGGCTTCTGCCTGCTATGGAGCTGAAAAGCCATGTCAGTTATGTCAAGGAACTGAAAGCAGGGGCTTCGGTCAGTTATGGAGGAACCTTTACTGCACAAAAAAACATGAAGGTTGCCACCATACCTGTAGGCTATGCAGACGGATATCCCAGAAGTCTTTCCAACAAAGGATGGGTCCTGATCCATGGAAAAAAGGCTCCTGTGATCGGGCGGATCTGTATGGATCAGTTTATGGTAGATGTAACAGATATTCCTGAGGTTCACACAGGTGACGAGGTGACACTTGTAGGAAAGGACGGAGATGAGGTTCTCAGTCTGGAAACTCTTGGAGACTTATCAGGAAGGTTTTCTTATGAATTTGCCTGTGATATTGGAAAACGGGTACCAAGAATTTATATAAAGAACGGAAAGAAATGGGGTGAGCTGACCTTTTTTGAATAGGTAAAGGCGGCAGAAACTGGAAATACCACGCATGTATACACAAGAAAAAACTGGAAATACTGATTAGTAGAGAAAACAGAATCGGAGTGTGAATTGTGTGGTAATAAAAAGAGGGGATATTTTTTATGCAGATTTAAGACCTGTGGTAGGAAGCGAGCAGGGCGGGATCCGTCCTGTTCTGATCATACAGAACGATGTGGGAAACCGGCACAGCCCAACTGTGATCTGCGCAGCCATCACATCAAAAATGAATAAGGCGAAGCTTCCTACACATATTGAAATTGATGCTTCTGCCTACGGGATCGAAAAAGATTCCGTGATCCTTCTGGAGCAGTTAAGGACCATTGATAAACGGCGGCTGAAGGATAAGGTGTGTCACCTGGATCAGTGTATGCTTGACCGTGTGAATCATGCGCTGGAGATCAGCCTGGAACTGAGCTTCTGATCCTTTTTCTGCCTGGGCAGGGCAAAAGATACTTTTAAGAAAGATACTTTTTGGACGGGAATTCTTGACGAACGGCAGGGAAAGTGCTATATTTTAGCAGTAATTATGCTGATTCACAGGTGATTTCCGGGGAAATACACTGTATGTACAGCGAGTTAAGAAAGGAAATACAAAATGGACGACGGCAGTCGATCGCCCCTGGCGGGGCTTATTGTTCTAGTGATACTGATTTTGCTGAACGGAATCCTTTATGGCTTTGCAGCAGCAGTCAGAAATCTGAATCAGAGCGAAATACAGAAAATGGCAGAGGAAGGAAACAAAAAAGCCGGATTACTGAAAAGGCTTATTGATGAACCGGTAAGATATGTCAATGCCATTCCTCTGATCGTAACAGCTTCAGGAATCTTTATCGGTGTTTTTCTGGTGCCTCTTCTGGCGCGGATCTCACATCGTTACATAGATCAGTTTCCGGCTCTGGTACTGATTTCGATTCTCTGTGTTGTTCTTCTTGCCTCTTTTGGCATTTTGATGTTCCGAAGGATCGGAGATTACCGATCCAGACAGTATGCGTTCCGTTATGTGCGGCTTGTCAGCATAGTGGTAACGATAATGTGGCCTTTTACTCTGACAGTTACCTGGCTTGCGCGTATTACTGCCGGTGTTTTTGGAGTAGCGCTTGGGGAACAGCAGGAAGCGGTTACAGAGGAGGAGATCATTTCCATTGTGGATGAGGCTCATGAACAGGGCGTCATAGAGAAAAATGAAGCAGAGATGATTCAGAATATCATTTCTTTTAATGATATCAAGGCCGGTGATATTATGACACACAGAACCGGAGTGGTGGCTTTTGACCAGGAAAGATTCCTGAAAGACGTCATAGATGAGATGCTGGAAGAAGGAAATTCCAGATATCCGGTCTATGAGGATGATATGGACAATATCAGAGGACTGATCCATTATAAAGACGCTCTTAAATTTATGACCCAGAATTCCTGGGCAAGATTCAAGCCTCTAAGAGAGCTTCCGGGACTGATCCGAAAAGCAGATTTTGTGCCGGAAACGGGAAGCATCAGCAATATTTTCCGTACTATGCAGGTAAAACAGGCACATATGGCAGTTGTGGTAGATGAGTACGGTCAGACTGCAGGAGTGATCACAATGGAAGATATTCTGGAGGAAATCGTGGGAGAGATCCTTGATGAATATGATGAGGACGAGGATATTGCTATCCGGACTCAGACAGATAACAGCGTTCTGATTGATGGTTTTGCAGAGCTGGAGGATGTTGAGGAGGAGCTGGGGATCAGTTTTGGAGAGGTTGAGGTAACGACGCTGAACGGGCTTCTCACAGAGCTTCTGGGGCATATTCCCACAGAGGAAGATCTGGATCATGAGATTGTTGCAAACGGTTACCGCTTTAAGATCCTGTCTCTTGGAAACAGGACAATAGGAAAGGTGCGGGCCGAAAAAATAAATGACAAGAACACAAAAGGAGAAAGTGAGTTATGTCAGGACATTCAAAATTCGCAAACATAAAGCATAAAAAGGAGAAAAACGACGCCAAAAAAGGTAAAATCTTTACTGTGATCGGACGAGAGATCGTTATGGCTGTCAAAGCCGGAGGACCGGATCCCAACAATAACAGCAAGCTTCGCGATGTTATTGCAAAAGCAAAAGCAAATAATATGCCAAATGATACCATTGAGCGCGGTATCAAAAAAGCAGCAGGTGCAGAGGCGGCAGACAACTATGAGCGTGCTACATACGAAGGCTATGGTCCCAACGGTGTTGCCATTATCGTAGAAACTCTTACAGACAATAAAAACCGTACTGCCAGCAATGTAAGAAATGCTTTTACAAAAGGCTACGGAAGCATCGGAACACAGGGCTGCGTTTCCTTTATGTTTGATCAGAAAGGACAGATCATCATTGACAAGGAAGAGTGCGAGATGGATGCAGATGAGCTGATGATGGTTGCCCTTGATGCAGGTGCTGAGGATTTCAGTGAGGAAGAGGAAAGCTTTGAAGTGATCACAGCACCGGATGATTTCAGTGCAGTTAGAGAGGCTCTGGAAGCTGCCGGAGTTCCTATGCTGGAGGCACAGGTGGCTATGGTTCCTCAGACCTATGTGGAGCTTACAGACGAAAAAGATATCAAAAACCTTCAGAAAACACTTGATCTTCTTGATGAGGACGATGACGTCACTGACGTATGGCACAACTGGGATGAATAATTGAGAACAGCCCTCAGACCCTTTAAAATAAGGGAGATGAGGGCTGTTTTATCTTAAAAATGATGATGCTTTTTATAACAAAATGGCTTTCGGTGATGCTATACTGATTGTTTAGATGGTCTGTTTTTGGCAGAAAAATTCTATATTGCATGTGCAGCATATTACCCTAAAAAATATAGACAGGGAGGTTATATTTATGCTGTCAAGAGATGCGCTAAAAGAATTTTTAGTGGAATGCCATTTAAGGCAGTTGTCAGACAGAACAATCAAGCATGAAAGAAACAGTAACAACGCACTCCTCACATTTCTTGAACGTGAGTACCAAATCACTCAAATTGAGGAAATACGACACGTACATCTAAAAGGGTATATTCAATACCTTATTAAACTCCAAAGAAAAGAAACGTATATCAATGGTTTGATAAAAAGTTTTCGTGCATTTTTTAAGTATTGTGTTAATGAAGAATATATTAGTGTAAATCCTGCATTGAAGGTATCGTTCCAAAAAGAAGAGATTCCTAAAATCTTAACTTTTAAGGATGATGAAGTAATCAGGATGATAAATTATTACAAAGGCACAAGCTTTCTTCAGGTACGAAATAAATTAATTATGATTCTATTATTTGATACTGGTATAAGAAATACAGAACTCTGCACCATAAAAATGGTTGATCTGAGAGAAAATGCAATTAGTATTTATGGAAAGGGTAAAAAGATCAGATATGTACCGATTACTCCTGCTATCGAAAAATGGTTGATGAAATATCTGATTATAAGAGAAAAATATATTAAAGATAAAATCGGATATAGCGAAGACTATTTATTCTTATCTCAAAAAGGTAAACCATTAACAAAAGAAACTATTGAAAGAGTAGTAAAAGATTGTAAGGTTCCTTGCGGTATCAGGAAAGAAATCAGGTGCAGCCCACATACATGCAGACACTATTATGCACAGAAACAATTAAAAAATGGCTGTGACGTATACACAGTATCAAGAATTTTAGGACATACTAATATTACTATAACCAAAAGATATTTGGAATCTATTCAAGACGAAGATATATTAGAGTTAGGATGTAAAACTTCACCTCTAATTTCTTTAAAGATAAGATAAAAAAATATGTGAAAAATATTCAGGCTCGTATGCTGTTAATCAATAAGACAGTATGCGAGCTGTTTTAATATAAGGTTTTAATATAAGGCTTAAAAATGCGTTTTAAGGCGTTAAAATCAATTGTACAATAAAAACCCATACAAATATACAGAATCCATTTTAGCTATGCTTTTGAAGCTTAAAGAGTGATTCTGAATCAATGATAACAACAAATAAGAAAATAATTCAATTTTAAGGAGGAAAACAATATGATCGTAGATAAATTGCACTTTATTCGTTTAGTTCATCACAAATTAAAAAAGGAATGGGATATAAAAGTTAGATACTGGGATGTCTACTATATGATACAGGCATTCATTGAAGTTGTTGTTGAAATCATGGAAGGTGGAGACACGCTTAAATTAAGTGGATTAATGACACTTGCTCCGCATTACAAGAAAAGCAGAAAATATAATATAGGTGGTGCTAAGTATTCTGTAGATGAGCATTACATTCCGAAAGCCAAATTCCATAAAAATATCAAGGATGCATGTCAGGTATACGGGGAACTTCTATTACAACTGGATAAAGAAATGAAAGAAATGGAAGAGGTAGAAGAATGATGGATATAGAAACGAAGATCTGTACACGTTGCGGAGTAGAAAAACCGATAGAAGATTTTCAGATAAATAAGATTAAAGGTCAGAAGGCTTACAGAATATCTGTTTGTGGTCAATGTCGCTATCAAATTCGAAAAGAAAGAAAAAATAAATTAAGTAATGATATAGATATTAAAATTATACGACAATTCAAGAAGATTGTACCGCAAAGAATTTTAGATACCAAACGTTATGGGATTGATTTAGTTGGAGAAGATGAGATATTTGTACCTAAAGCAGATTGTATAAACTTTTGGATTTCAAATTATGGAAGAGCTGTTCAAAGGACAGATGATGGGTATTCCATAAAAGAAGGGCAGTATAACAAAAACGGAAGCCTGCTTTATTGGGTAAAAAAGAGAGATATAAAAACGGAACATGGGAAATATATAATTCCTCAATTACTGCTGCAAAGGCGGTTATTGAGGAATTTGTTGTTAATCCGGATGTAAAGAACAACGATCACTATTGGCACAAGGGATTTAACAAGAGAGATAATTATTATAAAAACTTATATCCGTTGAATCAAGAACAGTATCGTATTGTGAAATCTTATTTTATGGATACAGGAAAGGATTCTGAAGAGTTCATTATAAAGGTCATGAATGATATTAAATTTAAACCGCATGACTGGAGAGGTGAATATTTGAAACCTACCATGTGTGGGGTGGGGTATGCTGGAACAGAAAGAGATAGTAAATCAGTATCGTACATAAAATGGCATGATATGATACACAGAAGTTATAATGCAAAATTTCACATAAGAAATCCGCAGTATAAGGATTGTGAAGTCTGTGAAGAGTGGAAGAACTATAGTAATTTCAAGGTATGGTATGAAACGCATTGTTACGGAGATACAGTCCTGGATTTAGATAAGGATATTTTATATAAAGGAAATAAGGTATATAGTCCCGAAACCTGCTGCCTTGTTCCACATATCATTAACACAGTTTTTATCAATGGCAAAAAAGATAGGGGAGATTATCCCATAGGAATCTATTTCGATAAAGATAAGAATAAGTTTCGTGCGGAGTGTAATATACTTGGCAAACAAACGAAACTGGGATACTTTAAAACACTAGAAGAAGCGTTTCAGACATATAAGAAATTCAAAGAAAACGTTATCAGGGAAACAGCAGAGAAATATAAAGGGAAGATCCCATATAAGGTATACGATGCAATGCTGAGATGGGAAATCGAAATTACAGATTGATGATAGGAGTCACTGGCAAGGTGGCTCCATTTTTTTACAATTTATTTTATAAGGGCTGATCGGTTTCTGAGGGAACATATATGCAGATATCCTGAATCTGGCAGTTAAGGATACGGCATAAGTCATTGATCGTTTTCATGGAAATGTCCTGATTGTGCTTGCTTTTCAACTTAGACATGATAGAATAAAAATATAAAAATTTTTTATGTACTATTAATTATATGAGGAAGGGGAAGTATGATGGCAAGATACTGTTGTGTTTGTAACAAAAAAATTGGAGGGTGGGATGGTTATTATCCACTAGTATAATATCTTTTTAATAACTCGACTATATTAGAAAACTGTGCTATAATG
>OLRB01000795.1_pt1 | contig 16537 bp, 14 predicted proteins | sample 1672751 | NCBI WGS metagenome assembly OLRB01 (sample SAMEA3136720, study PRJEB25190) | human gut metagenome | biome: human gut; feature: human-associated habitat; material: faeces | place: Austria | collected 2013
GCAGGTCGGTCGGCGTGGAGATGACCAGGATGTCCTTGATGCCCGCCAGCATGAGGGTGCTGAGGGGATAGTAGATCATGGGCTTGTCGTACACCGGCAGCAGCTGCTTGCTGGTGACGAGCGTGAGCGGGTAAAGGCGCGTGCCCGAGCCGCCGGCTAGGATAATACCTTTCATAATCGAAGAACCTTTCTAATAGAAATCAGATCGATAGGCTAATTCAATAATTAATAATTCCGTTATGCTAAATTCGCACGCGCATTGAAAACACGGCTGAACAATCCGATTATCACAGAGGGAGAGACGTCAATGCATGCGGGAGTGCGGGCGAAGGAGTCGAGTTCGCCAGTAAGGAGAAAACTGAAGTTGATGAGAAATCCGCTTGCAATAGTCTTTTCCCATTCAGAGAGCTAAGGCATGAACGACTATGACCTAAGAAAAGGAGTCTTGCTTGCAAGAACGTCCTTAACAAAGGGATCGCGCTTGATACAAAGCATAACGAGATATAAAGAAGCAGCCGAAACAATCATAAAAAACAGCGATAGTAGAGAATCACTCAGAAAGTGATCAAGAACGAATAGATAAACAAACATAATAAGCGAGGGAATTAGATACCTAAGACAAGACTCGATAAAGTAGCTACAGTTGAAATACTTACGGCAAAAGTAAAATTGAATTGAAGCAGCGATTATCTCTGAAAGCACCATAGCCAATGAGCATCCGAAAGCTCCCATGAGGGAAATGAGGGGGATATTAAGGATGACGTTACAAAGAGCAGTAACGATTACAGCAAGTGTATATAAACGCTGAAGATTAATTGAGATGAGAAACGTTCCAAAAAACTGACCAAGACTAACAACAACCAAAAGTAGACTCTGAAGGGCGATGATATTCACAACAGGATCATATCCAGAACCGAAAAAGATGGGAACAAAACGACCGGAGATGGCAATCAAGCCAAAGATCATTGGAAGCGAAAGCAGAAAGATGTAATCAATAACCTTCTGGGACAATCTTTGAATTCCTTCAAATTGTTTACCGGCATAAAGAACGGTAAACCTAGGAAGAAGAACTGCGGTAACGGAAGTAATAAGAGTCTGAAGAAGCTGAATGATCCTATCGCCCTGTGAATAGAACCCGACTTCAGTCGTACCCATCATTGAACCAAGCATTGTTTTATTAAGTAGCGTATATAACTGAACAGCGATGACGGGAACAAAGAGATCGAAGACAGGTTTCATAATTCTCGAAAGATGAATACTGCTCAAGGGAACTCGATCAATTTCATGACGAAGCTGAACCCACATCGTCAGATTACCGAATAAGGTCGTTGAGCAATAGATAAAAGTGTAGAGAGGGACATCATCATGCTTCTTGACGAGCAGAAAGATCAGCACAGTTCCAATTAACTTAACAAGACTATTTCTAACAGCTGTAACCTTGAAGTTTTCAACGCCTTGAAAATACCAGCTAATATCAAAAACCCAAGAGAAAATAAGCAAAATGCTAATAAGGAAAAGAAGGTAATAAGGCTTAAGAAAGAAATTAATGAATACAAGGAATGCAATTAGAGTCAACGCAGACGATACACCTCGGAAAAGAAATATTTCCCAAAAGGCTATACTGCGCTCTGCTCGCGAGGATTGACAACGAGCAATCTCCTTTTGCCCAAAGGTCTGCGTTCCAGTTAAAGCAAATATACTAAAATATAAAACAATCCCATTAGTATAGTTAAAATCACCTACTCCCTTTGGTCCGAGAATCCTCGAAACATAGGGAGTCGTAATAACTGGGATTACTATAGCTAATATTTGATATGACAAGTTATATAGATAATTCTTTTTTATACTATTAGACATAATAACAACCAATAAAATTAGTTCGAGTGCATTGATAGCCTAGGTTTAACCTTTGTTCTATAGAACAAAGAAAAATAATATGAATTCAAATATTTCTTTTTCTCATGTTCAAACTCTTGAATTGAACAAGGTACTTTACGAATCGACTTAAAATAATTAGGGACTATCTTAAAACAAGAGGATTTCAGAAGACTAAAATCATATTTCATATCGCGCCATTGATGATGTAGATACATATAATCCCTGCGAATGAGTTTACCATTGTTGTTAGTAAGCCTAAACAGATCTCCCCTGTCCCAAATGAAAAGTGAATTGCTCGACGGTTCAGTCTGGAAGTCAATTTCACCAGTACAAGGATCAACAAAGTAGGTAGTTATCCTAAAATCTTGATACCATACTGATAGATTTGCAGATAGGTCAGCCTGGTAGACAGGAAGTCCATTGCTCAAAAAGATTTGATTAATGTTGTTTTTGCCATTCCACTCCTCGTCAAAAGTCATAATCTCATTAGAAAGAAATACGTTCTTATATAGAGACGATCCATTAAGTGGTCTCATAAAGACCCGATTGTTATCGAAAGTGTTTCGATACAGAACAAAATGCCCCATGCAAAAAAGCTTGTCGTATTTAGCAAGGAGATCACAAGTAAGAAAGGATGAAAGATTGCCCATCACGGTATCAATATCGCAGTGTCCCCAAAAATCAAATCCAGATAGATAATTTTCAAATATATATCCATACGCTGGTTTAAAATCACATAGCTTATACGGACGATCGAGCGCGGTTTCAAAACCCATTCGATCATTAACTAGTTTAATTAAATCCGGAAACGTCATTGAAATGACCCGTACATTAGCGGGCAGCTGTTATTCTATAATGGAATCCGTCACAAGCAGCCATTGAAATCGCTTGTTGTAGGAACATGATTTGAGGAACACCCTGAAATAATCGGGTAACTTACCAAAATATGGAATTATAAAACAGACTTTCATCTCATTAATCCTAAGCTAACAAACGATCCCTCTTGGATAATGTTTTTGATCTGAGCAGAATGCATAAAGTAATACGATTAAGAAGAAGATAGAACCATATGGTATTTCAACACTAGCCATCACAATGAATGTTAGAGCGAGGGCCATAAAACAATAGTGACCGCCCTTGGTAGTTCCACGTTTTAGAAGCACTGCAACCATTGTTATAAAAATGATAGTACCAACCACTCCATATGAGATACTTAAATCAAAGAGGCCGTTCTGAACATCAGGCGCAGATTCATAAGCATTCAGAACTAAATACTTTTGGCATGCAGCATAGTTATTTTCCAAGCCAAATCCAAAAATAGGCTTCCTAAAAACGATAAGATTAATTACCTCATAGATGAAGGTCCTCGAAGTGAGATCAATTGATTTTCCCAAAATATTGACGACAACAAATCTAACGAGAGGAAAATCCAACACAAAAGAATTTAGAACAACAAAGAAACCTGAACAAATCATAAATAGTGGAACAACGACCGGCGTCATTAAAATCTTATTTAACTTATTAACACCAATTAAAATAAGACAGAGATACGCAATTACACCTATGGTTCCCGTCCCACATTTAGTATAGAAGGATACTACCAAGGCGATTACCCACAAGGTAATAGATTTAATTGATCTGCTGCCATACAGATATACTGATAATGCTATTAATAACAGGTGAAGATAGCATATATTATACTTACTATAGAGTATGTATATGCCGTTCCCGGCAAAGCGACCGGGCATTATAATCATCAAAATGTCGTTAATGGCGCATATCACCAAAAGAAATAGAAATATAGTAAGAACACACTGTCTGAATTTTCCTATTTTATTCGAATATGAAATTAAAAAATAAGCATCAATATAGCTGACAATCGAAAAGAGGCCGACATGGAAGTTATTCATATCTCGGTTCAGAAAAGAGCTTATTAATGAAGTGATAACAAATGCAGCAAATACAATAGAAGCCCATGGACTGAATACCTGACTGGGATCTATTAATTTTCTATTCATGTAATAGGCTGACCAACTAACCATAAGAAGCAAGGCCATTATTGCAGTCAGAATCCATCTGACGTAATAGTATTCATATACTGAAGCTATCTGCTGCACCAGCAGAACAGGTACTAGCAGAATCGTCTCAAATATAAATAAACAGTCAGACACCTTTATTTTCGAGATGTTCATCGAATATTATCCAATTTGTTAAGCTTTTTCAAAAAATAATATGCACTATGCGGAAGCATCCTTTCAATGAGCAAAGAAGCCTTTCTCTTTAGGTTGTGCTCTCTATTTCTCAGAATCACGCAGGCATCTTTGTACAGAACGTCTACGTTTGCTGCTCTTATAGCATCCTCGTAGTCTGTTAATGACCTACCGAAACTTCTATTAATCATTGCTTTTACTAGCATGTAATAAAGCATGTATGGCTGTTCGTTAAGTTCGCCATTCCTACTCATTAAGCTACTCAATGCCTCAAAAGCAAGCTTTGATTTCAGAACATATTTTGACTTATCTGTTGAGTTCACCATGCTATTTTGATTACCAATATTATAGTAGTAAGTATTTGGCTTACTAATTGATACTCCATTAATAGACTTAGATAGCATTAGATAGGTGAATAAGGAATCCTCTCCCATTGTTATATGCTTATATTTTGAGAAATCATAAATGATGTTCTTTACTACCGTGGCTGAGTATATTTTATTCCATCTAGAATGAAATATAGATTTAGATGGCAGTGACGTTTTCTCACCAAGCAGAAAATGTGTTCTCAACCATCCAATATCGTTCTGTTGCCATACTTGATCTGATTCAAGATATACAGGACTGACGTTTCCCTCTCCGTCATCCGTATAAAAGCCCATAGCAACAAAATCTATTTCGTCACCAGTTGCTGTCAAGTAATTCATGAATACCTGAATGTAATCTTGTCCAATATGGTCATCAGGATCCATGAATATTAAGTAATCGCCTGTACTGTGCTCTACTCCAACAATTGTTGCATCAACTAATCCACCGTTTGGCTTGTCTATAACTATAATTCTTTTGTCACGATCTCTTAACTTATTTATTATCGTTAAGCTATTGTCTTTTGATCCATCGTTAACAAGCACTACTTCAATATTTTCGTACGTTTGACCAAGTATACTAGGTATCGTTTTCTCGAGATAATCTACTTGGTTGAATATTGGCACAATAACCGATACTTTTCTTTGCTTTTCCATTATTTCAAACCCTGATACGTGGCTTCTAGATATGCGTAGCCGTAGAAACTGTCGGGCTCTAAATATGCCCCTTCGCCCCACTCATTCCACGCGTTGATGAATACCATTCGGTCCTCCAGCTGGCCATTTGCCTTGACGGACTCAATCGAATCTTTGAGCCAGGCCCTATATAGCTCCGGCGTTGATCCGTGGAAGATCGTGCCCCTGTGATTTCTCCTCGCCGAGTTATCCCACATGGGCATTACGGCTGGATACACCCTGCCTTTGCGGTTCTTAGTCGAGATATATCTGCCGTTCTCTACAAGATCCTTGTAGTCGTAAACGTTCCCGCCAAAATCTGTTCGAAGCGGTCGTACATCCTTAGTGATGTTCTTGCAGCTATGTTCAACCTGTTTGGGCTGGAACTCAGATTCGGCATCATAGCCCTGAGCAACCCAATCCGTCGTCGCATCTCGCTCCTGAATCGCGATCACATACAGATTGGTTCCAAGCTCTTCTTGGGCCTTATTACGCCAATAACCAAGAACCTTCTCGGTATCTGGGACCATAGAAGGCCGATATACCGATAGAACCGGTCTGCCATCAATACGATAATAACGAGCGTCTTTAAAGTCATTCAGAACATTATCGATGAAGCCCTGATAGCTTTCCACCGTGGGCTCGATTGCCATGAGCACGTCGGCATTCGTTCCCGAGAACCGTTTTGTCCAGTTCTCATTTGCCCAGCAGTAGAAGAACGGCATGTCGAGCGACTTATTATTCAGGAACTTATTGAGCGGATACTCAAGCAGGCGTTTTCCGTTGAACCAATAGTAGTAAAAGCAGAATGCGCCGATACCGTAATTCTTGGCAATCTCAACTTGTCGCGTCATCACGTCATCCACGCGCAGGTCGTAATAGCCAAGCTCGCCAGGCCTTCGCGGCTGATAGTGACCCACAAACTGCGGGAGTGCCTGATCAACGTTATTCCACTCGGTCGTTCCCCTCCCCCACCATTCATCGTTGTAGTGGTTCGGGTGGAACTGAGTCAGGTAGTATGCAACGAGCGTCACGTCTGTCTTATGGACCTCATGCTCAGCATATTCGCAATACCACGCCGAGCGCTTTCCGTAGCCGGAGAGCACGTACTCGGCATACTCCTTCAGCAGCTCGGCGTCCTCTAAAACAGGAGTATCCCCGCGGGCGTCGGCCTCGGCCTCTTTTGCCAAGATCCTTTCATAGCGCTTGGCACCCAGTTTGTTTTTGAACTCACTGCTCAGCGGCAGCTTCCAGTATGCCTTCTTCAGCACATCCCTCAGCACACATGGCTCCTTACTCTAATCGTCCGATCAGCCTTGAATATGTTTGTTCGAGCGCGCGAGCATGCTCCCGCATGGTCGGCACTTGGAATGAGTCACAAATTGCTTTGCTCATGCTCTCGATTCGTTCAGGGAATGCAATAATGGATCCAATGCTCTCGGCGATGTCTTCAGGCGTCGCGTGGCACACGATGCCGTTATTCCCGTTCTCCACCAGGTCATTTGCCCCGGCGCTATCAGAAATTACAATGGGCACGCCAAAGCTCATGGCCTCGAGAGCCGTGAATCCAAACGTCTCATAACATGTGCTAGGAACCACTACGAGGTCAAGAGGGGCCATGATCGTTGGAAGATCCTCGTAACGATAGGGATCATGAGAGACAAGGTACTCGCGCTCCCCCTCTCCTTGCCGGAAGAACACGTGCAACGCGAATGATCCAGGGTATTTGGCCTCGAGAAGGTCAAGGGCGTCACGCAGGACGAAATAACCCTTAATATCCATGCGAGGCCCAAGGTATCCAATCTGAAGGACTAGATGTGCTCTATGAAGCTGCTTTCTATCCTGAATAGCCGCATGGGTGACATTGAGCACATCGGCGTATCTTGGACTAACGTAGCGCTCAATCACCTCAAGCGTCATGGAGCTGTTACTAAGCATGAGATCGAAAGCCTTAAGGAACTTGGCATAATAGCTTCGAAGCGCTCTGTAATCCGTAGCATATCGGTTAGCTTCTTCTGCCACCTGCTGGACATCAGACCGTACAGAAGGATCACCAAGTCCCTGATTGTTTCTTTGTCGGAGCGCCTTAATCGGTTTGCTCTCCTTAAGTAAACGATACATCCCTGACTGAATCAACCGAAGCTTCGGTTTTGATAACGCACCGGCGTTGCACGTCCAACAATCGGTACAATCGTGATCGTCCACACAGGGAGCTCCATGGTTCTCGAGGGTGACCATTGGACAAATGCTAAAGAAATCGTGTGTGGTGAAGACCGTTTTCACACCAAGGGTCCTACAAGCCTCCAGCGCCTCAAAAGGTAATCCCTGCAAGGTATGTACGTGAAAGACATCCGCCTCAACACGCTTAAAGAAGACAATGAACGCCGATTTGCTCTTCTCGTGAGAGAAGAGCTCAACATCCCGAATACCATTAAGCAAGGGAACGGGTAACGGATTTACCAGCTCAAAACTCGCAATTGAATCGCCCCCCACAGATTTATAAGGAGAGCGCTTTACGATTGAGCACCTTGAGCCATAGTCTTTTAAGACACCAGGCCACAGGAGCATGACATCGTTTCCGCGTTTGATCTGTTCATACATCAAATCGACGCTATATGTCGTCATGCCTCCTCTTCTAAAGGGCGGGAAGCCAAGAGAATAATGAACTATGCGCATGGCACCTCACCATTGCGAGAAAGAAGATCACTGTAGATATGCCTCATGCATGCCTCGGATTCCGCGAGGCTGAAACCTTTCACGCTCTCGTATCCAGAAGATCCAAGCTTTACCCTGTAACTAGAATCGGAATAAAGATGTTGAAGAGCTTCTGCCCAGTCGTCAACGCTCCAAGGATCGCAAAGCACGCCGTTTTGCCCGTCAATGAGGTAATCGGGGATGCCATGCACATTCGATCCAATAAGTGGTAGACCAGATGCCAGCATTTCGATACCGGCAAGACCAAGTCCCTCACGCATAGAGGGCAGCACCCCAACGTCAACGCACTTGCAGATTTCGGGAATATCGGGGCGACGACCCAAGAAGCGAACGTCGACACCGCCCTTCCGGGCAAGTTTCTCAATGCTCTTTTTGATATCGGCTCCGGTAATGAAGTTGCCACAAACAACGAATACCGCATGTGGAATTGGCCTTTTTGCAAGAGCCTCGACGATGATGTGCTGATTCTTGCGAGCGGAAATCTCACCGACGGCCAAGATGACAAAGTCATCTTGCTTCAAGCCCAGCGATTCCCTGTAGGTGCCTCGATTAATCTGAACTTTATGGAACTTATCGATATCGACACCGACACCTGGGATGTATCGGACATCGTCGCAATGCATCTTCAGCGCGTTGCTATAATCCTCGCGGTTGATCGTTATCATGACGTCGCTCCAACGCGACATCAGATCCTCAACGGGGTAGAACAGCATCCATGTTTTACGACTCGCACGCTTGTGGAAGTAGAAGCCGTGGGTGGTATAGGCGACTTTCGTCAGGCCGTCTTTACGGCGCTTCCTAAAAACCGCACGACAAAGAGCACCAGCTATCGGTGTATGGCAATGGACGAAAGAGAAGTCTTCGGAAGACGAGAGCTTCCTCAACTGCTCAAATGCCGCAAGCGTCTCTTTGGAGACGGGTTTACTAGAAGAGAAATCAACCTGATGGAATATGACGCCCTTATTATCCAAGAACTCGACAACGTCATTTGCTCCCGCATGATGGGCATTCGCGGCGCAGTGGACCTCGAAGCCCATACCCTGCAGGGTGGCGATATCAGGCATGAGGAAGCTGCGGACAAAGCCAGCCAGCGCAGTTACGATCAGCGCCTTCCTGGGGATCCTAGAACTGACTTTGCTCACTCCGCCACCTCGCCCTTCACGGCCTGCGGCCCCTCTAGGAACAGGCGCTCGTACTCATTAGCGATGTGCTGCCAGCTATAGGCGGTGGCGATACGGGCTTTGGCGCGACGACCCAGCTCCGCAATCTCGTCGGCGTCCATGGCATCAGCACGCTTGATCAGCGCAGCCAAGTTACCCGGCTCCTTGGTCCAGTACAGGGCCGCGTTCTCGGCCACCTCCTGGTTGAAGCCAACCTCAAGCAGGAGGTTCAGGTCGGTGCTGCCCAGCGCTTCCAGCAGGCTCGGGTTTGTGCCGCCCACCTCGTGCCCGTGGAAGTAGCCGTAAGCGTTCTCACGAATCTTCGCAAGCAGCTCCTTGTCGTAGACCGTGCCCACGAACTTGATGCGTGGATCCTTGTCGAAACCGGTCTTGACCCTAAGCTCACCCAGGAACTTATCGCTCACGTTAGTGATGAGCGCAAAGTCTCGCTCGCTCTTGCTGCGCATGAACTCACGAATCATCGTCTCGTAGTTGTTCTCGGGCACGAAGCGCCCCACCACGAGGTAATACCCCTTCGCCGCGAGGCCCTTCTCCGCGTACCAGTTCAGCAGCTTGGGGTCGTCATCGGCAAGCTTGCTCGGGCGCGTTTCAGCGCCATACGCGATGAAGGTCGTCTGGGGCTTCGGGGAAAACCTGTCGTACTCGTTGTGGATGTAGTGCTCGATGTTCTTGCTATCGCAGACGAGCAGGTCGCAGTGGTGTGCCATCGCCTGCTCGGAGTGTTTCCAGTACCAACGGACCGGAGCACTCCACTTGGCGCGCTTCCACTCGTGGCCGTCCGGATTCACGTAGAGCCTGCCGCCCATCTTGTGGATGCGATCCTGGAAGCCCTTGCAGAACGGCCCGATGCGGCACGCGAGCACGTACACAATCGGGTGCTCTATGCGGTTCTCATCGATGTACCGGCAGACACGCGAGAGCGCCGCCACATCGTACCAGATGGCTTGAGCGGGCCCCACGTCGGGAACCTTCACGTTGAAGCAGTGGGCGCCGTGGTACTCGAACTCGCCGTCCTCGCGGGCTTTACAGGCCACGTGGTAGCGGACTCGAGAATCGCCCTCGTGCGCCTCGGTCAACCGGTCGACAAAGGTCTCGTAGCCACCGTAATTGCCTGGGATGCCCTTGGAGCCGACGATGAAGATGTGTTGCGTTTCTGACATTAAGCTGCACCGTCCCCAGAAAGCATGGCCTTGATGGTTCCGAAGATCAACTTTAAGTCCTGCCTCAAGCTCCGGTTCTGAATGTAGTGGAGGTCAAGCTCGACCATCTCCTTGAAGCCCAGGTAGCTGCGGCCCATGACCTGCCAAGGGCCGCCGCAGCCGGGCTTCACGGCTAGGCGCTTCATGGCGCGCTCGTCGTAGAGCGCTACCTCGCGCGGCAGACCGGGGCGCGGTCAGATGAGGCTCATGTCGCCCAGGAAGACATTCAAGAGCTGCGGCAGCTCGTCGATAGAGTGCTTACGGATAAAGTTGCCAACACCGGGGATAATGCGCGGATCGTTCTCGATTTTGAACATAGGGCCGGTGGCCTCGTTTTGATCTTGCAGATCTTTGAGCATCTGGTCTGCGTTGGGCACCATGCTGCGAAACTTGTACATCTTAAAAAAGGTGAACGTGCCATCGCGGCGCACGCGTCCCACGCGCCATTGCGAGTACAGGGGGCCGGCGCCCGGGCTCTTTACGCAAATGACCGCGCTCAAAATGGCACCCGGAATAAGCAGCAACGCCAGAGACCCGCCGGCAGCTACGATATCCACCGTGCGCTTGACCGTGCGGTACAACCTGCGCGAGAGCTCCGGCTTAATGCCGGAATTAGCACCGCACAGCATCTTGTACGCTTGTTCGTTTGTAAGGTAATCCCCCGCAGCACCCGCTACGGCAGGGATGGAATTCGCCGTGGCGGCAGTGCTCGTCTCCCGCACGCCCTGCGCCATGGACATCATCTTAGGCTCCAAGAGCCCCCCCCCGATACTTTTCTGCCTTCGTTCGTCCGCTTGCACGCTTGCAGCTAGGCGATCGCTGTTCTTAGATTGCGCATTGTGCGCTGCTCGGCCGAAAGCACGGCAAGGCCAACGTGCGTAGTCACGCGTCGGCCGCACAGGTCGAGCTCCAAATAAGCAGTGCTCTTGCGTCTATTAATGGTTTTGATGAGGCCCTCGTGGCCCAGCAGCGGACCTGCCGTCACTACGACCTGGTCGCCGTCTTTTAGGGCCTCGCTCATGGGCACTACACGGTCTCCCGCATGAGTAAAGCTGCCAATAAGCTGGACCTCTTCTTTTGCCAATGGCACAAACTGACCGTCCTGGGAAAGCACCCGGGCAAAGTCGTCCATGCGCAGCAGATACTGTTGCACGGTGCGGGGATCTGCCGTGTCGCAGATAAGATAACCGGGAAAGAGCGGCTTGGTCGTATTGACCCATTCGCCGCGTACCTTGATCTCGGTTTGAAATTGGGGATAAAAGAGCTCCTGTATGGCGCCAGCCGGCACCACGTGCTCAATGCGCTCGCGCACTACATCTTCGCGACCGTTAATGACCTGGATCACATACCACACGAGCACCACCCCCTTGCTGTCTTACGTGTGGCTCACGGGGTTTGGGTATGGCTTCGCCAGGGCGCTTGTGCGCGAAGGCGCTCCATATTCAAACCCTGAGCCCAGTTAGACAAGCACGTGGCTCTGCCCCACCGTGAACGGTATGTATGACGCAGCTCGTATGTGACCAATCGTCTTAATGACGAAAGCACATACAGTTGGCTGCGTGCGAGACAGTCTGGGGATGATTCACAACTGACTGTCTCGCACGCAAACAGCTGAAGTGCTTGCTGCAATTTGCCATGTTAGACGTGCATAAAATGTCCTGCAGAAATAAAAATGACCGCAAACCATTCAATGCATTGCCGCATGACAACTGTATTGGAGCTCGTGGTTTTTCTGACACCGCCGTTACGGCCGGATGCCGATCGACCCTGCGCTTTGCGACTTGCTGGAGCCGTGAGCACAGTTGAACCCATGTAACGTTAGCTATCCTAGCACAGCAGGTGGCCCATACGTTTTGGGGCGTGTTGAGCAACATATCGTCTATTTACCGTGGTTATGGGGGATATAGTACCGACTTGCGCACATTGTCGCAGGTTTATGAGGGTGTGTGGGTTGGTGAGCACTGCCTGAGTTGTATTGCTGGCGGCGTGAATTGCTCAAACTATTATGCTTGGCTAACAAACTTTGTACAAAACCGGGAAGGTAATTGCGCAACTTTTTGCGAGTGTTAGCGTGGGCGTCGCATTGTGAAGATGCTCATCGCACAATAGACACGCCCGACTACAGAGTCAACGCATTTTGAGGCGGTTTGTTAGACAGCTATTGGGATGCAGCTAGATGTGGGCGTAAGGTTTTTCGGGCGAGCTTGACGATCCCGTCTCCCAGTGCGAGGTTCACCGAAAATGAAAGAAAATAGATATAGAACATGCGTTCTATATCTGATAAAATAGACTCAAAGGTATACGGGTAACGTGAGCCGGTACGGAGGCCCCCAATGGTACGTATCGGCGGGATGGATGCTGTATTTACGGCGACCGTCACTCAGAGCCCTTAGGCAGGTACGCGCCCCTGCTGGCCGGCACCCATAAAGTTCGGCAGACAATCGAGTATCGAATTGGACATGCATGTGCCCAATGGTTTGATGTGGAGCGCGAAAATGAATGAAAATCAAATTGTTCTCTTTGAATCCAACGACCGAGAGGTCACGATTCCTGTTGTAATTGACAAAGGAAGCGAAACTGTATGGCTGACCCGAAATGAGATGGCAGCTCTGTTTGATAGGGATGTCAAAACAATCGGCAAGCATATCAACAACGCTTTAAAGGAAGAATTAAGCGACGATGATTCAGTTGTCGCAAAATTTGCGACAACTGCCGCTGACGGCAAAAGATATCAAACTGATCATTACAGCTTAGACATGATATTGTCCATTGGATACCGCGTTAAATCTCAACGCGGTGTTGAATTCCGTCGCTGGGCAACCAATGTGCTCCACAAGTTTATTATTCAAGGACACGTTGAAAACGAACGTAGACTCGAGCAAATAGGGACAGTCGCTCAGATTATCGAACGTCTACCCGAGGACCTCGGCTCTCGTGAGATACTCGATATCGTTGAGAGCTATATAGACGTCTTTAAACTGCTCGATGAGTACGATCGTGAATCCATTGATCGGCCCAAGGGACAAACTGGGATATACACACTCGAATACGAGCTCTGTATGAGATTAATAGCCCAAATGCGCAGCCGATTTACGAGCGACCTGTTTGGCGTAGAAAAAGATGAGTCCTTCCGCAGCAGTATCTCGGTAATCAACCAGTCGTTTGGTGGCCAAGACCTCTATCTATCCGTACAGGAAAAAGCAGCAAATCTGTTGTACCTCATCATCAAAAACCATTCATTTCTCGATGGAAACAAGCGAATCGGCTGCAGCCTCTTTCTCTACTATCTAGATCGCAACGGACTGCTTTTTCGCGGCTTAGACAAACGAATCGCAGACAGCACACTTGTTGCTGTCGCGCTCATGATTGCTGAGTCGAGACCTGAAGAAAAGGAGTCCATGGTCTCGCTGGTTATGAATTTTTTGGAGTAGATGAAGAGGCTGGCGCACAACCTCGTATTTAGGGACAGGTTTCAATCTGGCGACTTTGGAACATCCCCATTTGGAGTCTCCCCCAAATGGGGATCAAAAGATATCGCAATTAAAAAAGGCCACTCAATCGAGTGGCCTTGCATTCACGATGGTGGAGACGAGGGGGATCGAACCCCTGACCTCTTGACTGCCAGTCAAGCGCTCTCCCAGCTGAGCTACGCCCCCGTGACGAGGTAGTACTATAGGGGAAGATCTTCCGGGATGCAAGGGGGAATTTTGGATTGAATTTCCTCCTTACGGGTTTTCCTGGGACGGGGCAAAAATAATCACTCTACGAGCGATTATTTTTATCCACCGTCCCGATAAAACCCTGATGCGCTGGCCCTTACTTGTAGAGGTACGCGATGGCGGTGCCGGTGTGGACTTGGATTTTAGCTGTTCCTCTTACTATGTTGCTGATGCCGGTGTCGGCTAGTAGGCCTAGGGGGCTGTGATCTAGTTCCCACTCTAGACCGTGTTCGCTTATCTCTGTGTTGGGAGCGATAGCGATGATGGAGAAGGTTTTGCCCTCGGCGTTTTCGATGATCCAGGTCTCGTCCTGGTGCAGGATTCTGGCCGTCACTTCGTCTTCTTCAATCCAGACAGGGGCATCCTCGTAACCCGCGAGCAGCCCCAGTACGGAAAGCGCCATATCCGGGCGGCCGCCGGCTGCGCAGGTTGCAACCACTTCCGCACCCGGCCAACGGCGGCGGACAGAATCGAGCGCCAGCGCTAGATCGGTATAGTCCTTGTAGGGGTCGTGGCGCTCTACCTCAAAGGCTTCAGCGGCATCGACCAGAGCGCGTCCCTCATCGCTTACGGTGTCGGCGTCGCCCACGTAGACGTCGCAGCTCAAGCCGGCGCCCAGCAGCGCGTCGAGCCCGCAGTCTACGGCTACGGTGTGGTCGCACTCCCCTGCCAGCTGGCGAAGCAAATCCGCGCTCGCCACCACCGGCGAGCCGCAAACCACCAATACTTTGCAAGCCACGGCCCTCGCCTAGCCCTCAAACGAAAGCACGCGGGCCAGGTCCAGGTCCTCATAGCTATCGATAAAGATATCGCAGTTGGCACGCACCTCGTCGCGCTCCATGCGGCCGTGCGGGTCAAAGATGCCCACACGTTTAAATCCAGCAGTGCCAGAACTCTTAAGTCCAAAGACGGCGTCCTCAAACACCCACGCGCGCTCAAAATTGTGCCCGTGGCACTCTTCCAGGCGACGCAACGCCAGCTCGTACACATCGGGGAATTGCTTGGAGCGCCCCGCCTCGCCCGTCGTGGTAATAAACTCCAAATAGCGATCGAGGCCAGCAGCCGCAAGGGCGGACTGTACCAGTTCGGCCGGCGTGGACGTGGCCACGCACATGGCAATGCCCACCGCCTTCGCCTGCTCCAGAAACGCGAGGAGCCCCTCGCGCGGCGGTACCTTGGAGTACCCATCAATCAAAATCTCGCCCAGCTCGCGATACAGCTCCTCGCCATTCGCGCCAACGCCCCAGGTATCGTGGTAGGCCTCGCACTCATCCTCGAGCGACAAATGCTCAAACTGGGCAAAATCGTCGACCGTTACATAAATGCCATGACGGCGCAATAACTCGGTCTGCGCATGGCCCCAGACGGGGGAGCTATTAACCAATGTTCCGTCGCAATCGAAAATAAAAGCAACACTTGGAGCAGCGATGTGGTTCATAAACGAGCCTTCCGATGTCAAATGGTAAACAACCTGCTAAAAACGTTTTACCAAACGTAAGCCTATCAGTTTTGAAACCCTAATTGGTAAAACTGTCAAGGGTTTTACCACGGCAATTCTGCCAGTGGTATAAACATGTCGCTTACCGATTAAACGCCCCCGCAAATCCGCTTTCGTCCATAAAACTAACGTACAGGTGTTATCGTAGTTTCTGCCGAAAGTTCCACCGAGCACGCGAGGTGGAACGAATCATAGAACTATCGCCGTCCCTTCGATTCGTGCAGCCTTGGACCTTTCGCATCTAGTCACCAAGGCAACACGCTGCCGCGTCATGATGGGATCAAACGTGAGCGATACAAAGCTAAAGCCAGCAACCAAAAAGCCCGCTACCCGTAAAGCCGCCCCGCATGCACCGGAGCTCACCAAGGACGATGTCTACCTTTTTGGCATCGGCACGTGGGAGCGCAGCTGGGAAAAGATGGGCGCTCACCCCGACACGCAGAACCGTACGCGCGGCTGGCGCTTTTGCGTTTGGGCGCCCGGCGTAAAGAGCGTCCATGTCATTGGCGAATTTAACGACTGGGATGAGGAAGCCAACCCCCTGGTGCCCATGCATACGAGCGCTATTTGGGAAGGCTTTATTCCTGGTGCCGAGCAGGGCCAGCTCTATAAATACCTTATCGAGACCAACGAGGGCGAAAAGCTCTACAAGGCCGATCCGTACGCCTTTAAGGCCGAGTGCCCCCCGGGTACCGCCAGCGTGCTGTGGACCCTCGATGGCTACCAGTGGAACGATGCCGCATGGCTCAAGCGCCGTGCCAGCCATAACCACATGTCGCAGCCACTCAACATCTACGAGGTGCATATTGGTTCGTGGAAGCGCCACGGCGACGCGCCGCAGGGCGAGCCGGACGAGTACGGCAACTATCCCGGCCCCATGGATCCCTTCCCCGCGCAGCGCGGCGAGTTTTACACCTACGACGACCTCTCGGTGGAGCTCGTGGACTACGTGCGCGACATGGGCTACACGCACATTGAGGTCATGCCGCTCATGGAGCATCCCTTTGACGGCTCCTGGGGTTACCAGACGACCGGCTATTACGCCGCCACGTCGCGCTACGGCAACCCGCAGCAGCTCATGCACTTTATCGATGCGT
>OLRB01000799.1_pt1 | contig 16436 bp, 8 predicted proteins | sample 1672751 | NCBI WGS metagenome assembly OLRB01 (sample SAMEA3136720, study PRJEB25190) | human gut metagenome | biome: human gut; feature: human-associated habitat; material: faeces | place: Austria | collected 2013
TCTCCCGCTGATTCGCGAGCGCCTGCTGCGCCTTGGTGCTCATCGCCGGCTGCTTGAGGGCTTTCGCCGCCTCGCGGGCGCGTCTCTTGGGGCTCTTCGCGGGCTCGCTCGCCTCGGACGGATCGTCACCGAAGAACGCGAGCTTCGCCCATTTGCTTGTAACGAATCGCAGGATCTCCTCATCGGACGGTTCTGCGCCGAAGACGATGCGGGCGACGCCGTACCTGCCGTCCTCGACATGCTCCGCCAGCCCGACCCAGAATTGGCCGTCGTGATATACGGTCAGGGTGGACGACACGCTGATCTGCATGGCTGGTTCCTCCTTTATGTAGATGACCATGCAGAGAAGGGACAACCAAGGAGGCAGGTTACTGATGCGGACTCCCGCACGCCCACGACTACCCGACGGGGACTGTGTTTTCATCTCTGGTGCCCGCATTGTAGCACGCGCGGATTCACGATGTTGATTGCCGGCGCCTAGACGGAGATGAAGGCGGTTCGATCTAGGTCAAGCCGGTCGCTCGTTCATGAAGCGGCCGATTCCCTGAAAATAAAAGGCGCCCACGAGGACACCTACAGGCTATCTTCGAACTACTTGGTTGGGGCAGACGGAGGAAAAAAATAGGGCAGAATCGCTCTCACGATCCCGCCCCGCAAACCCGAGGGTTTCTAACTGGCTCCATTATTCCGGGCTTCTCAGTTCTGTCATTGACCCAGGTATCATCCGTCTCCTATAGCGAGTGAATATAAAAATAGGGCAGAGTCGCTTGCGCAAGTCCGCCCCTAAAACCGTGAAGGTTTTGCTATCTGCAGGCTATTCTACCAACCCGAGCGATTCTGTCAACCTGCGAAGGAACTCGAGCGCGGAGCGAGCTGCGGCGTCGGGCCCCTTGTCGGGCAGCGCCTCGGTTTCGCCGTCGGCCCTGGCGAACATCTCGGCGAGCTCGGATGCGGCGCGCGAGCGCGAGGAGCCCTCGGGTACCAAGCCGGAGTGCGCCACGAGCACGGTCGCGACCTCCTGCATGGCCGTATTCCCCATCCACTTCCTCCTGGTCGCCTTGGGAATCCCCACGGCGGCGACCCTTCGGGAGACGCCGCTGGACGCCGAGCCCCGGGCGGCGCCCCTCTCGGCGAAGCAGTTGATCAGGCACGAGCCGTGCGCGGCGCAGTTGCGGACGGACTTCACGCGCTTGAGGTCGTAGTGGGAGGCCTCGAGGCGCCTGTCGCCCCATCGCCTGGCGCAGAAGCGCACGAAGTCGATGAGGGTGCCGAACGAGGTGAGCTCAAGGAAGGCCCAGGCAGGCATGTCGCCGGAGTACTTCGCGTAGAGGCTCGAGCTGTAGGGGCTGCGGCCGCTCATCTTGAGCTCGCGCAGGCGGTACTCCCTGTTTGCAGTGGTAAGCGATGCCATGTAGTCGGCCACGATGGCGTAGCCGTCCTCTCCACGGTCCTCCATCTCGCGAAGCAGTGTCACCTTCTGGAAATGCTCGATGTCGAGCGTCATGCCGAGCAGGGCGTGGCGCAGCTCCTGGTCGAGCGCCGCGAGCAGGCGCAGCTGGCCGAAGTCGAGGTCTACGTAGCGGCCGTCGCGCGGGCCTCCCTCGTATTTCGAGAAGAGTTTGCGGTAGGATGCGAGCTTGAAGAAGTTGCACTTGTCGCGCAGGTAGTCCGCGGCCTCTTCCTCGGAACACAGTTCGAAGGCTACGCCCTTCTGCTTGAGGTGCTCTATCTGCTGCTCGATCGTGAGGATCGGCTTCCTATCGTGGGGTTCGGCCATGCTCGGTCTCCTGTCATTGATTTGAGAATCCTATTCTACCAGCATGTTTGCCCTGAATCCTGAAGGCCCGTTCGCCAACTCATAAGCAAGCCACCTGAGACTACTCACTTTGTTCACGAATGGCGAAGACCTGCGACCTGGGGTTTTGCAAATGGCGCGCAAGCCACCCGCGTTAATTCACTTGCGATTGCAGCTGGCGGCTTGCGGGCAAAAGGGCGGTTGAGTTTCAAAACGGGCGTTTTCGGCGCCATCGAGCCTCCAAAGGCGACCCGCCGCGCACTTTGGGACAAAAACAAAAACTCAAAGCCCTGAGTTTGAAAAAAGTTTTTGAGGTTGTCCCAGCTTTTGTCCCCGAAGCCGACGAAACGCGACATCGCGTCATTCGGCGGCACGCGTTCCGTGTCGATGCCGAAAACTGGGTGTAACTGGAGTGACGGGACGGCAGAACCGACGCCATCGAATGGGAGTAGAACAGACGTTCGATGTGATGCTATAGCGCAGATTGCAGGCTTAGTTTCAATTGGAACTAAGCCTGCTGCTATATAAGCGCCTCCGCGGATGGCGATCAACGCCCGCGATGCTTCTGCTTGCGCTTCAGCTTCCGCTGCTCGAAGCGCGCCTCCGCCTCATCTGCGCGGCGTTGGCTTTTTGCGCGGACCGACTCTCGCTTCATTGCCTCCCGCTGACTCGCGAGCGCCTGCTGCGCCTTGGTGCCCATCGCCGGCTGTTTAAGGGCCTTCGACGCCTCGCGGGCGCGGCGCTTGGGTTTTTTTGCAGGCTCGCTCGCCTCGGCGGGATTGCCACCGAAGAACGTGAGCTTCGCCCATTTGCTAATAACGAATTGCAGGATTTCCTCATTGGACGGTTCTGCACCGAAGACGATGCGGGCGACGCCGTATCTCCCGTCTTCGACATGTTCCGCCAGCCCGACCCAAAATTGGCCCTCATGAAATACGGTCAGGGTGGACGACACGCTGATCTGCATGGTTGATTCCTCCTTTATGTAGATGACCATGCAGAGAAGGGACAACCAAGGAGGCAGGTTACTGATGCGGACTCCCGCACGCCCACGACTACCCGACGGGGACTGTGTTTTCATCTCTGATGGCCGCATTGTAGCACGAGCGAATGTGCCCCAACGCCGCTGCCGACATGACACGATCGGGATTCGCTCCTCGACGCATCCTTGTGTATATTGCATTCTCGGTTTCGAAACTCTAAAGAAATACGACTTTCGAAACCGAGAAGGAGTAGATGATGGATTAGGGCCGCATGTACGAGAACGCCGTCTTCCTGGAGCTGATGAGGCGAGGCTGCGAGACGACGCGGGAAACCGAGTGCAACTGGAATGACGGAACGGCGGAACCAGAAACATCTTGCTCGCTGGACCCGACGCCTTTGCCGAGGCCATGGCGCTTCTGGGTGATGGGGGCCTCCTCTGGGCGGGTCCGTGCTGTTCACGCGCGCTCGCCCTCGTCGACCCGCGCTCGGCATCCATGGCGACGCCTCTTTCGCCCAATGGACAATAGGATTACCAGGAATCGATGTAAACGCATTTGCATTTGTGCGGAAAAGCTACCCGCAATTGGGGTCCCCAAGGGCTTCCAAGAGCCCTGCCCGTCTCGTGATGATTGCCTAAGCAAGCGCGGTTCTCCGTTTTGACTGACGCAGCAATAGATCGAAGCGGTATAATTCCCCAAAATCAAAAGATTTTTAATTTTGGGGAATTGCCGATCATTAAGCACTATCAAAGGGGCCAATCGTGAAGCTCATAGAACGTTCGACATACCTTTCGGAGATGATGGAGCTAGTCGACGCTCCCGATATCAAGGTCATCACAGGCGTCCGCAGATCTGGCAAGTCGAAGCTCATGGAGGCATTGGCGAAAAAGATTTTGGAGCAGCAGCCCGATGCCAACATCATCCACATCAACTACAACCTGACCGACTTCGAAAGCCTCATGGAATATCGGGCGCTGGAATCCTACGTGGAGGACCACTATGCGCCCGAACATCGAAATTACCTGCTCGTCGACGAGGTACAGATGTGCGAGTCCTTCGAGAAGGCCATAAATAGCCTGCATGCCAGGGAGAAGTACAGCATATTCGTCACTGGATCGAACGCCTTCCTTCAAAGCAGCGACTTAGCGACCTTGTTCGTGGGCAGGACGTACGAAATTCCCGTTTACCCGTTTTCGTTCAGCGAGTACCTTGAATACTACCCGTCCCAAAACATCTATAGCAGCCTGACCGGCTACATAGCGGAAGGTGGCATGGCGGGCTCGTTCTTATACAAAACGGAAGAGCAGAAGCGCCGCTACATCAACTCCGAAGTTCTGAACGCCCTGGTGGTTCGCGACATCGTCAGCAAATACAAGGTGAAGAACGAGCAGCTGCTTCATGCTCTTATCGACTACCTTATGGACAACGTCGGGAACCTGACATCGTTGCGCTCCATCGCCGACACCCTCAGGTCAAATAGGACGAAAGCCGACCACAAGACGATTGGCAAATACGTCGATGCGCTATGCAAGGCCTTCGCTTTCTACCGTATTCGTCGCTACGACATCCGTGGGAAAAGATACCTAAGGTCGGAGGATAAATATTACCTTGTCGACCAAGGGTTTCGGTTCGCGCGCCTTGGAGCCAAGAACATGGACTACGGTCGCGTACTGGAAAACATCGTTGCCATCGAGCTCCTGCGCCGCGGCTACGAGGCTTACGTCGGCGTGCTATACAAGAAGGAAATCGACTTCGTTGCGATTAAGCAGGGTGAGAAGCTCTATATCCAGGTTGCGAACGATATATCGGAGGAGCGGACGTTCGAGCGCGAGGTGTCCCCATTATTGGCGATAAAAGACGCATATCCGAAAATTCTGATTGCGCGCACCTATCAGCCTGAATATCAGCACGAGGGGATAAGGATCGTGGACGCTGCCGAATGGCTGAGTAGCGCTATTCCCCAAAAATGAAAAAACTTCAATTTCGGGGAATATGCGCCTTTACGACGGACGTAATTTTGCCATCAAGCGAGGCGATGCGAATCCCAAGTGCGTTCCCGGGCTCATGATGTGAGTCTTCAATGCGAATTTGGAAGTCAGATTCATGTTTATCACCTCATTTATCACTTCAGTCGATTCTGCCATTGAGGTGATAAATGAGGTGATTAGAACAGTCGATGTTGGACGAATCAGATGCGGTACGACTCTCTTGAGGTACCGGGGAAATCTCACACGAATCAACCCCTTGACGGCATGACAACGGCACGAGATGACAGCACGCGAATTCGCTTAATCACTGGCGGAAATAACCAGCGACTATTCTGGGGAAGCCGTCCATCACTATTCTCACGATGACACGAGCCGTCATCAGCAAACAGAATAAGGTAAAGCCACTCAGAGTTTTTGAATAAAAAACGATGAAGCCCCCAGGATCACTTAGATTCCGAAGGCTTTCTTTGATCAATGAATAATACAGGAGGAAGACGGGGGGGCGCTCTCACCTAACCGTTGGAAACCGCCAAAAACAATCGGAAAGCATGTTAATCCTCAACAATTTCAATTATAATGACAGGCACATACATGGTTCTGACACTATGATTGGAGGACATATGCCACCGAGGACAAAGGAAGGTAGCTTAGCTCTCGCCTACTCAATCAAACAGAGGCGCCATGAGCTAGGACTGAGCGCAGAAGAAGCGGCCCGAAAAGCTGGCGTCGGAACAAAGACTTGGTTCCGATACGAATCCGGAAACTCGATTAGGAACGACAAGATTAAAGGCGTTTGCAAAGCTCTTTCTTGGACTTCCCTGCCCCAACCGGGAGTTGAGCTCCCTGATTGCGATGACTATGCTTGGCTCAATTCAATTGATACCTCTCACAAGGCATGGTCTCCGATCCTCGCCGAGGAATTCGGCCGCAAAGCAGCCGTCTCCTTCGCCGTGGGAAGCGACATCCTTCTAGACTACCTGAACGACGATTTTGAAGAACTAGGAAAAATGCCAGCAGGAACGCATATAGGTGAACTGGATTCGAGTTGGCTAGCCGACATGTTACCCCTACAATTTTTGACAAGGTACGATTTCGAATTCGTTTACCGGTTTAATACTGTTCTTGCAGAGTACCGAACTCGCGCTCGCTTCGGGACAAAAATGAACGCGCACAGCCCCGCCGAAGAACTCCTCGTCCGGCTCATTCGCGATCTTTCTTTTGACGCAATCGGCGAATGGACACCAGCCACCGAAGGAGAAGCTCCGGATAATGCCGAATGGCAGAACAGTGAAGGCTGGAAAGAATGGCCAGAAGACCTCTGCGGCGATGATGATTTGAGCGCATTTCTCTACGATACGCGATGGACTTCCAAGGATGAAGCGTATCACTTCGATAGATGGTTCGAACCTCAGTTCTATCTCGATCAACGCTAGCAAAGATTGAGCTCCTAGCGTACATGGTCAACCGTAACCACGGCCTCGCCTTAGGGATTCCGTCCATCCACAAGGTGAGGCCGAAGAGAGCACTTTGAAACGGTGCCAATAATCGACTAGCAGGAATCAGCCAGGTCCACAACTGTGCTGCTTACCGCGAGCACCTCTTTACGCCCACGGAATGCAGTTGCGCGACCTTGCAGCCATGTCGAGATGCCATTTCCCCATTCACGCAACTTGAACCAGTCGTATGCGGCTACGTCTATGGAGGAAGGTTTCCCATATCGTATACAACAGCAAAGCAGCTAGAGGCTGATATGATTATCGATATCGTTTTTCCCGCTTAAAGCTCGCTTGAATTGTTACTTGATTTGCCACAATCCAAACATGAAAGCAATCGAAGCCATACGGAAACCCAGCGATATCGCCTTCTCGCAAAGGGGCCTGTTCACGACGGCGCAGGCGCAACATGCGGGCGTGGAGCGTTATGCGGTCTCACGGCTTGAGAAACTGCCTCCAATCGTTTTTCATCCACGGATGCCGCCTTGAGGTCGGCTAGGTCAATGCACCTATAACCCCAGCTGTTCCTCACCCCAGGTTTTCATCGCTATGAGGATAGGGACGAAACTTTCGCCCTGCTTGGTGAGCACGTATTCCACGTTGGGAGGGACCTGGCCGTGGTCGATGCGCTCGAGCATGCCGTCGATCACCAGCTCGCGCAGCTGCCTGGAAAGCGTTGACTCGCTGATGGTGCCGATGCAGCGACGCAGCTCGCCAAAATGGCGCACATCGCGCAACGCTATGTAGAACAGGATCTCTATCTTCCACTTCCCGCCGATCATGCGCTGGATGGTCGATACCGCGCGGCAGCGTTCGATTTCTTGACCTGTTCGCCTTGCCAAAGCCCACTCCCCCGTTCGCCAGCCAGGTACTCCAGAAAAAGACAGTACTTCAATTCGGAAATCTTCTTTTGCATGATACCAGCCAACAAGAAGCAAGGCGCAACACAGCGCCGCCCCGCTTCGCACGACCCGATTGGAGGCATCATGCACTACACCGGTACCATATGGCGACCACCCTACGAATGGGATTCCCTTTTGCTCGAAGCGACCGCCGGCTGTACCCACCGCGCATGCAAGTTCTGCACGCTTTACGATGAGCTGCCCTTCAAGTTCCGCGGGCCCGATATGGGCGCCATCGAGTTCGACCTGCTGGAAGCACAAACGCTGCGCACAAGTCCCGATGCCCCCATGATGGCGCGCCTGCTCGGCCAAGCGCGGCCGGAAGGCATCAGGCGCGTATTCCTCACGGGAGCGAACCCGTTTGCACTACCCGCGGGAAAACTGCTGGAAATCGCCGGCATGATCCACCGCTACCTGCCCAGCGTCGAGACCATCGGCTGTTTTGCGCGCATCACCGACTCGCTGCACAAAACCGACGGCGACCTCAAGCGTTTGCGCGAAGCGAGCTTCACCAGGCTCACCATCGGCGTCGAGACCGGCGACGATGATGCGCTGCGCTTCATGCGCAAGGGCTACACCTCGCGCGACATCCTGGAGCAATGCCGCCGCCTCGAGACGGCGGGCATCGACTACTCGTTTTTCTACCTCGTGGGAATCCACGGCAAAGGGCGCGGCATCGCAGGTGCGAAAACCTCGGCCGCCGTGTTCAATCAGCTGCACCCGTTCCTCATTGGTCCCAACATGCTCACCGTGTTCCCAAATTCGGAACTGGCGCGGGAAATCGAATGCGGCGCTTGGCGGGAATGCAGCGAGCACGAGAAGTACCGCGAAATCCGCGCACTCGTGGAGCAGCTTGACGTTCCCACCCAGATTGCCCTCATGGGCGCGCCGAACGCCTTCTTTTTGGAAGGTGATCTGCCTGCAGACAAGCCTCGCTTGCTTTCCGAACTCGACGACATCCTGCAAAGGTGCGACGAGAACGACTTGCGCCGCTACCGCGAGAATTTGCCCTCGCTCTGACGCGCGCTCGGCGTGAGGGGCTGCGCCGCGTGACCTTGACGTCCGGAAAAACGTCTGGTGTCCTCGATGGCTAAAGCTGTTCTTAAAACAATCCCTGGTTATGATTCGTACGCTTTTATCATTTCCTCTAAGAATTGCTCGGGATGCTCTCCCGCCAAACCGCCATGACCGAGCTCGGTGAATACCTTGTATTTGAACGGGTAACCTTGTGCTTCTAACACTTCGAGTTGCGATGAAAGCTTTTTATCTACCGTTCCTTTGATGCCATACCAAAGGTGCATATCCGTTCTTTTGAATCTTTCTTGGCTGACATTATCCCACCGCAACGCACCTACCGCCATATCGTGCAGCGGTTAAGACAAGCCCGGGGATCAGACGATGGAGATGCCACGGCTGCGTCGCGAATCGCGGTATTGATTCAACTCATAAGCAAGCCACCTGAGACTACTCACTTTGTTTACCGACAACGAAGTCCTATGACCTGGGGTTTTGCAAACGGTGCGCGAGCCGCCCGCGTTGATTCACTTACGATTGCAGCTGGCGGCTTGCATGCTAAAGGACGGTTGAGTTTCAAAACGGGCGTTTTCGGCGCTATCGAGCCTCCAAAGGCGGCCAATCGCGGCCTTTGGGACAAAAACTCAACGTCCTGAGTTTGAAATAAGTTTTTGAAGTTGTCCCGGCTTTTGTCCCCGAAGCCGACGAAGCGCGACATGGTGTTACTTGGCGGCACTCGGTTCGAGACGGCACCGAAAACTGGATGGAACCGGAATGACGGGACGGCAGAACCGAAGCCATCGAGTGGGAATAATACACAGTAAAAAGTTTATTAGTTATACCGAATGATTTGAGGTTTTCTGGAATGTGATTTAGTTCACCCAGTTTCCCCCGAAAAGGTACACGAATAAAGAAAACCGCAGCTCAAACACTGTAAAGGCTAGGTTGAATCGAGTTTCAACCTAGCCTTTTTCGTTATGTTTGTTAGAGCTGAAGCGCACTGGTTATATCCAGTGCGCTGAGGTTGTAGCGATGATTTAATTGATTTTTTTATTCTGAGAATGACTTTTCCCAGTCTTCGTCTGTGAATGACACTTCTTCATTCATCAAATCACCACCGACTACCAATCTTGTCATCGTCGAACGCCCGGGAACGCACAGCGTCAATATCTCGCCATCGCCGAACGCTTTGGAACGAATGGGGCGATTGCTGCCGCGGCGAAGCGCTCGGGGATAAGCCTCGGAGGCATCGTGCCAGCTAGCCGCGTGCCATTTGAGGCGAGGCGGAGGCGATCCGACGAGGCGGAGCGCCTCCGCAGGGGCTGCCCGCGCAGCTAGCTCTGCCGTTCGCGCCTGCGTTTGAGGAAAACGCAGGTCGCCGCACCCGCCGCGAGCACAGCACCCGCAACAAGCGCCGCAACCGCCCAACCAGACGAATCACCGGTTGCAGCACATGCTACACCCGTTGCCTCGGCATTGGCATCGTCTTCTTGCTCCGCACCTGAAGCACCGCTCGCACCTGGGTCTGCGGCGGAATTGCCGCCTTCTGAGGTATCGCCAGAAGTAGCACCCGACCCACCAGGCTGTGCTGCTCCGCCGTCTGGATTGCTCAGATCGGAGCCAGGCTTTTGACCAGGACCAACAGGCCCGGGATCAGGACTAGGCTCCTGAGAATCGGCAACCGTCACATTAAGATTCAACCGCTCGCTATAAGCTTCGAAGGCCATACCTTCTTTGTACGCCGCAATTCGGAATCGCGTATTCTGCGTCACCGGAACAGGAGCCGTATACTCAACACGCGAACCGTCTTCAATGCACGGGCACGTGTCGTCGGTGGTGTAGTAGATAGTTGCGCCTTCCGTACTGCAGGAAAGATCCAGAAGAGAGCCCTTCGCAACCTCGATCGAATTCTCCTTCGGCGAAGCTGCATCGAATACGGCGCCGTCAATCGTTGCCATGGGACGCGCGGGCTGCGCCGCATCAGACGTCACACGCACGGCTATCTCCTTAGTAAGATCGGTGCCGCTTGCAGAAAGCTCAAGCGTCGTCATGCCAGGCAATTCGCCTGCCAGCAGGAAGCTCGCCTTGCCCTCTGCGTCGGTCGCGGCCTCAACCCACACGCTTCCGTCCGCATCGCTCTGGAACGCGGCGCCTTTGAACGATGCAAGGCTACCCGATTCCAGCTTCGCAACCACGCGCTGACCAGCCACAGGCGACCCGTCGGTATAGCGCACATATGCGATAACCTGCACCGGCTCGCTGGCATTCTGCTGAAGCACCACAGCGTTTTCGAAATTAGCCACAAGCTGGGAGGGATGTCTGGAAACCGTCAGCTGCTGCGACCAATTCCCCCCCTGCGTTGCCAGAGCCGTGCCCACATAATTCTGCAAGCCCTTTATGGCGAGGTTCACCTGGGACCCTTCAGCAAGCGAGCTTTTCGGGTATATCCGCAGCACGCGAGAAAGCGTGCCGTAGCCATCCGCCTCGGACGCCTCCTGAGGATCAACCCACTCTATGCGTTCGGCGGCAACTCCATCCAGGGTCGCCTCGAGGGAATCCGATGCCTTCATGTACTGGTCGAATGCGATCTCGATACAGTCGGGATCAGCCCAGGCTTCTTGAACCTCGGGTGTTTTTGAGGACTCTAGCTTGATGTTCACACCTGTCTGAATCGGAAGCACATTGAGCCACTCGCTCGCCGAATCGCGATAGCCGTCCTTGCTTACGCGCACCTGGTACTGACCTGTGGGAGTATCCCACGCGAACGAACCATCGCCGCTGGTCGTTTGCGGGTTTCGCTGCTCGTACGCCTCAGCGTTCCATTCCTGCTCGGACCCGCCGGAAGCGGAGCCCCTTGTCCACAACGTAGCCGTTGCGCCCTCTACGGGATTGCTCTCCAACGCCTCATACACCACACCCGATGGGTCGAGAATGACATTCGCACCATAATTGCGGTAGCGAACATCCGACCCATAGAAACGGTCCCAATCGATCGTTTCACGGTATTCATCGTCCCCGCTTTTTTTCTTCCCGGAATTCTTGCATACGCTCATGCGATACGCCGTTGCCTCGGCGTATTCGTTCTTGGCAACGTCAGCCCAAGGAGCGCGCAGCATGTGAGCAGATGTCGAAGCCACATCGGTACACAGCGAAAGCTTGGAAACGAAGTTGCCAATAAGCTCGGAATACCCCTGCACTCCCGCAGAACCCGCCGCCCCAAACGAGCCCGAACCATAAAGGCTGCATACTGCCAGCATGGCGTTCAGCGTTGAGGTGCCGCAGCCCCTCATAACATCCGAATAGTTGTTGTCATCTTCGGCAACAAGGTATTCTTTGTATTTCTCGGCGGCTTCAAGCTCGGCATACAACGCGTCGAGGCAGCGCTGGCAATCGCTGTCGCAGGGGTTGTACGCACGCCAGTATTTAATGAGCTGGTAGATATTCTCGATGTCCGTTTCGATGAGACGAATCTCGTTGCCGCTGTCAATGAGCGAATTCTTCGCGCTATCCATACCGAAGTAATCGTTAGCCAAGCCGAGCACGCCCGTTACGCCCTTGCCCGTTTGCATCATCTGGTTCGCTCTACCAATTTCCTCCATTTCCTTCTCGAACAAGTTCGCTTTCGCATATGCCTCCATAAGAGGCGAAACCTCACTTACCGGCATATGCTCCATCAAACGTCTGTTGATGATGTTCTTGATTGTGAGCTGATTCGCATAATCGAAGCCCTGCGATGCCAGTTCAAGCACCTGACCTCGTGCAATGCTCCACGCTGATGACCACATATCCGCTTTGGCGGCGTCGCTACGCTCATGAGCTTCATCGAAATTGGACGTATAAGTCGTAACACGCGCAGGCGCCTCGACACCCTGGGGTGCCTCTTCTGCCACGCGAGCGGTCATCCCCGAGTAAATCCCAGGCGTTTTGCCGTCTTTGCCATTCTTCTGTTCTTCGGTGACGAAGTAATCACCCGTAAAACGACCATTCGTCGAAGAGGATATCTGCTCGCCCTTCGCGTTATCTCCGTCCGAAATGGTTAGCGTATCGCCGCACTCCTTCTTCATGACGTTGTCTATCAGGGTGTAGGGCGAACCCGATTCGCTTGGCGCGCCCACGCCCGATTCGCGACCCAGCTTGTCAAGGCCGTTCACGATTGTCTTTTGCGTATTGCGCGCCCATGCGTTTTTCTGCTCAATTTCCTGCTGAACTTCATCGAAGGACTTGCGCGCAATGTCGGTGAGTTTTTGCTCGTTGCCGTTCTCATCGAGAATGACATTGCCGTTGCCGTCCATCAGAATCTCGTCGCCATACCACTCCTTGAGCTCGGCATCGGTGGGAGCCGTCCAGCTGATATCGTCTGGAAGCTTCCCTGTGAAAATAGGCGAATCGATCGAGGCAATCCAGAGGTCATCGTCGGGAGCGAGCGCAGATCTGAAGTCGCGGAAATCAGGGCGCAACGCTTCAATTTCGGCAATGGTGGCCTGTACGTCTTCGCTGCTCGCATCATCTCGCTCGGCGAGCTGCGCTACAACCTCGCCCAAAGCGGCATCGACTTCCTGGGCTTGCTGCTTGGCGGTGTCATCCACCTCAAAGCCCGCCCAGTAGTCCGCCCAGAAGGCACTGTATTGCTGCTGCCTTTCGGCAACCTCATCTTCAATGCGCTTTTTCGCGCGCTCTTCGTAATCTTCATCAAGGTTTGCCTTGTAGGAAAGCGCGAAGTTGCTAAAGCTGTAGCTTTCGGGAATGAAGAGATTCTTCGACTGGAGCAATTCCGAGAAGAGATACCCCTCGCCCTCGTTTTCCTGAAGCAACGCCAGGTATTCTTCGTCTACGTATTCGCCCACGTAACGCGAGCCCTCGTCTCCTTGCGATACAAGGGCAAGAGGTACCGCAACAATTTCCCCATTTGTCAGCTTCGCGTACATCATAAGCACATCGCCGGCGTTGATCTGCGCAGTGGCGTTGTCAACCGTCACATCAAACGTCCAATATGCATTCTTTTTCTTTGGGAATTGATACAGAACGGTGAGGTTATCGTAGGTCTCTTTCCCATTAACGATTCTTGTTTGGGTTTTGCCCGCATTCGTTATGCTGAACGTCTTGATTTTCGCACCTGGGCGATAGAAGCAATCGAGATGAGCATCAACCTGTCCACTTTTCGCATCAAGTTTTACGTAGTCGCCGAACAGAAGACCCTGGGTGACTTCTTCGGGAATGTCAAATGAGATCTGCGCATGACCAAGCGCGTTCGTATTTGCCGTTCCCACCGTTTGGCCAGCAATGGAAAGCTCGATAAACGACGAAGGCGCGCCGTACACCGTGGCCTGATTGTCAGTATCTTTTACGCAGTTGTCGGCAACCTTGACCGTCATTCCTCGTGCGAGGAATGACGCATCACCCAAAGGAATCAGCTTATCGCCCGCCTCGAGCGACACGGGAAGCGAGTAAACCTGCTGCTTATCGGGCGTAAACGCAATATAGAGCACATCAGAGGTCGTTTGCGCATCGACATTAACAACCAGGCTGTCCCCATACACCCCACAAGACGCATTACCTGAGCTTTTCAGTGATGCGCTTACGCCGTGATAACCAGCAGAAGGAATGCCGAAGGTGAATTTGAGCGGCATTGGCTTATCGAGGTCATAGGCCACTTCGATTATTGTTTCGCACCCAGCAACCACACCGTCACCCGGGGCTTGTACGCGCGCTGATTTCACCCCCGCATTCTTCAGCAGCTGCTCTTTGTCGTAATCGGGCACGTCGAGCGTCACCTCAGACACTGAATCGTCGGTTATTTCGACTTCGGCTTTCGCGTACGGAACGCCAGAACGCTCCAACACTCCCAGGTTCGATGCAGAGAGCACCGTGTCTGGCTTGCATGCCGCCACAACATAGGTTCCCGCCTTCAGCTTGCCCGTAGAAAGAATCCAATTGGGGTTTTCCTGACCATCTGGCCATACAACCGACGTGTAGCTGTCCACGACGCAACGCGCATTCGCGTCGGTCCCGCTGAAGAGGAATACGCGACTGCGGCCCTCATACGCGGCATTCGTGGACACACGTGCGCTGCCCCATGAAGAAAGGGTTGCCTCGAAACCGCCCCGTTCACTGCTGTAGGCAACCGTAGCGCCCGTAAGCTTCAGCGAATCGCTAGTCGAAACTTCGAGCGAAAGCCTCTCGAAGTTGCCCTCGTTCGCAAGCGCTTCGGAGAGCACAACAGAATTGCACTGCACGACGTAATCGGCGTCTTCGCCCGAAGCCAGATCGACGCCATCGCGCTTGAGCTTGAACGATAAACCAGGATTGCTCGTAATATTCGTGAGCGCTTCTTCGCCTTCCGCATTCGCGGCGTTCTTTGTATAGACGCTTATCGGGAGCATGCGCTGAGCGGCGATTTTCTTGAAATCAGACGCGGCAATTGTTCCCAAATCCCACGAGGAGCCCATCTGCGATGCGGTGCGCAGGTAGTTTTTATCATAGTACCCAGCAATTTGCACGGTGATGGAACACTCAGTAGCAATTGCTGCGTCGGGACACGTGAAAGATCCGTCTTCGGCTAGTGCCAGTTTCTTCAATGCGCCGTTTTGCTCCATAACTACCGACACGTCGCCGGGAGCAGCGCCTTCAGGAAGTTCAACTTTGCCGGTAACCGTGACAACCGACGATTCATCGTCGAGCCATACGTAGTTATAGTGCTTGGAGGATTGGGTACCCTGCTGCGAAAGGCGGTACGGGTCAGAATCGGTGCCGTCGCTCTTCTTCTTGTAGGCATACACAGTTGTACCGTCGTCAAAGGGGAGAGAAGGGTCGTCTTGGTCGCTGTCGTACTGGCTGCCAAAACGAATGTCGGGATTGTCGAACCGCACCTTCAGAGCGCCGCACGTCGTAAACGCTCCGCCGTCAAGGTATTTAAGCGATTTTGGAAACTCAATCAGGTCCTGCTTCGCAAGGCCGTTACAATTGGTAAATGCCCCGCCCGCAATGCACTCAATGCCCTCTTCGAATTGCAAGTCGGTCAGAGACGCATTTGTGCCATCCTGCATAAACGCATCCATGTTGATCTTTTTGACGAAGCTGGGGATTGAAAGCGAGCTAAGGCGATTGTATTCGAAGCCGAAGTCGCCAATGTACACATCATGGCTGCCGTCAAACAGATCACGGAAGTTGGCGGACGTAAGACCAGCATCGCCCTCGGCAATAACCACGTCGCGCTCCGCGCCGTCAGTTGTACCGCTGTAGTTTTTTTCAATGTAGGCATACACCTCAGCATCGTGCAGGGGGTTTGGCTGCGGCCAGTCGACCGCAAAGCTCCACCCCGGCTGGTCCCAGTAGCCATTGTCTTGGATGAGCGTACCTGCCCACATCTTTTTACCCTCGCAGCCGACTTTCGTTTTCCAGCGCTTGGCTGTCTCGGTTTTGTCGACGTTGCCCTCGCTGTCTACCATAACGTGTTTGTCGTAGTTGTCCAAGCCAAGCAGCGACTGCGCATCCACACCTTGCTTAAAGGGGTTCGGACCTACTTCGGGGTCGTCGGCGGGAGTAGCGGCGTCATCCTGCGCAGCAGCTGCGTCAGCGCTGGCGCTTGCGCTACCGCCCTGCGCGGAAGCTGCATCGCGAGCGGCGGATGGAGCCGAATCGGAGCCGGCCTCTTCGCCATTTTTGTCAGAAGCCGCCCCAGGCTCGTTTCCTTCGAAAATGACGGCAGCATCGATAGCCGTGCTGCTTTCGGGAATGGCCACCTTCTGCGAATCGGGGGCATCGGTGCCATTGGCCATGCCTACGGCTTCAGTGTTCGCAGCATCGTCTGATGCGCTGGCAACATTCGCCGCAACGCCAGCTTCGCCCTGGGCAACCTCGGCTATGCCAAAGCTAGGAACGAGTCCTATTGCAAGCACCAGCGAAAGCATACACGCGCATACCCGTCTTCCTCTTGCGCGCAATGTCATCCGCTTTTCCCGACGCGTGGCATTTCGTTTCATAGCAGCGTCCTTCTCTTTTTGATTTTGCTGATAGTTCACGCTAATCTTTGCGCTAATGAGAAAGGAATTCCTAGGTTCGTATATGCGAACCTAGGATTCAACTGGGACAATGATCCTGTTCGTATAGTTGGCTCCGTCTAGCAAGGTCAAGATCGCAAGCGCATAACGCGCCAGGAAAGCATCAGCTGCAGAAAAAAGAGGTGTTCCTATAGTTCTGTCAAGAGGGATTCGCCCTTTCGATGGGCGTTTTTGGCAATGCTGACGCAGGCCCTGCCGGGCCTG
>OLRB01000801.1_pt1 | contig 16422 bp, 14 predicted proteins | sample 1672751 | NCBI WGS metagenome assembly OLRB01 (sample SAMEA3136720, study PRJEB25190) | human gut metagenome | biome: human gut; feature: human-associated habitat; material: faeces | place: Austria | collected 2013
AGAAAATCGGCAGAGGCTTTATAACCTCTTGTCGATTTTCATTCTAAAACTTATCACACTTTCTTCCTTAGGAAACTTATTTTTTAAATAATCATATTCCTCCATGATGCTTCTGGTAATTTCATCTTCACCAAAACTATTATCCGGATGATAAATTCGAAGAAGGGCATAATAGCGTTTTTTCAGTTCTTCCTGACTTTTAATCCCTTTAAAATAATGAATATGAAATCCAGCATCATCTGTTTCCTTTCCTTTATATCCGCCCTCAAAAGCAGACCATTGATAGTCCGGTCTTTTATAGAAGGCTTTCCAATTATCTGAATTTCCCATATACCATTTCCAAGTCCAGCTACATACTGCCTCAAGTACTACCATTACCATAGCGACTCCTGCCGCCGGAATATATGCCAGTCCGCCTGCCACTGCCATTGTCAGGATAATTGCCGGAATTCCCGGGCCGTTTCCATTTATCTGCAATACAATCTCAACCAGAACTCCGATAGACAGCATGACCGCCGAAACAATGCACGCAAAGGAAACCACCGCCCCACACATTTTTAAGAAAAACTGAATTCCCCTTATTACAATAAATACAACTGTCAACGGTATTGCCAGCACAACCTTTAGTATAAGAAGCAATACCTTCCCAAGCTTTTTCTTATCTATTTCTCGCATCTCTTTCCCTACATTTCATCTACTGTTTTTTCACTGTATTAGTTTAACATATTTGATAGAAATTTTACAGAAATTTTTTTTACATACTACCTGCTAAAAATATACTGACGGCAATCCCCGCAGCCGTTGCCAGCATAGCTCCTGCAACGGTATATCTTGTTTTGTTTACTTTTGCCGCTATAAAATAAACAGAAATCGTATAGAAAATCGTTTCTGTGCAGGACATCATAATGGATGCAATCAATCCGATGTAGGAGTCCGTGCCAAATTCTTTAAAAATATCAAGCACCAGTCCTGTCGCAGCGCTTGAGGAAAACATTCGGATAATGGCAAGAGGTACCAGCTCAGAAGGAAAACCGATTTGTGCGGTAAAATTTCCCAACACCTGCCCCAGCATATCCAAAAATCCCGATGCCCGAAGCACACCCACTGCCACCATTAGCCCGATTAAAGTAGGCAAAATTTTAACAACAGTCAAAAGACCATCCTTCGCTCCTTTCACAAATTCCTCGTATACACGGCATTTCATAAGAATACCAAATCCCACAATATAAAACAAAATTAACGGTATGCTAATCTCTGAGAGAAAAATCAAAAACTTCATATCTGCTCCTGATGCCTTTTGTTCTATATTTACGCTGAATTTTTTAAAAAAGAAGGGGCTTTTACATTTTTCTGCGCTTTTTCAAATATCCTTTCTTTCTGAAGTAACGCACCTCCACTGCAATAATTATAAGGGTAATGAAAATCACTGTAAGATATCCGTATTTCCAATTTAAAAGAGGCATATTGGGAAAGTTCATGCCATACCAGCCTGCCAGCAGGGACAATGGCAGAAATACCGTAGTTACAATGGTTAAAATAGTCATAATCTCATTTTGAGAAATATCAATCTGCGCCTGATATAGTTCATGCAGCTGCAAAAGATTTTCCCGAATATTCTCTGTATATCCATGCAAGCGAGATACACGGCTCGCCAGCATTTTCCATCCTGTTTCATCTTCCTCTGACAAGCGCTCACCTAAATTCCCCTGTATTTCTTCTATCACATCCAAAAGCTGCACATAAAACCCGTGAAGACGTGTCATGGCTCTGCGAAACCTCATTAAAACCTCGGGAAAATCTCTGGGCGGCTGAACAATTAAAATATCTTCCAGTTCTGTAATTTTCTCCTCTATCTTTTGCAGATAAGGTACTTCGTCCTCAATAAGTCCGTTTAAAACCGTAAGAAGTATTCCCAGCTCCTGACCTTCCTCTATATCTTCCAGTTCCTTTCGCTTTTCCAGCACAGGATGAATAACCTTATCTTCATCTAAAAAGATAATCGCTCCCTTTTTCACATAATATGCTGCAATCAAAAACTTCCCCTGAAGATTTCTTTTATCCGGTATTTTCAAAATTCCAAACATACCCTCTGAGAAAAATTCTGTTTTGCAATATGCCGCTTCCTCCAAGCTCTTAACAAAAAGCTTTTTATACGGATATTCTGACAAAGAAGTGAGAAACTCTTCTTTCGTCATAAAGCTTATCTTCATACAATCTCCTCCTTTTCCACCTTGGGGAATTCGATTATCAGCCGAAATCCACCTGCTTCTCTGTTCTTTGCGCTGCATACAAGCTTCATATTTTCTGCCAGTTTTTTCACCAGATACAGTCCTATTCCCGTAGATTTCTTATTTTTCTGCCCGTTGCTTCCGGTAAATCCCTTTTCAAAAACAAAAGGCAAATCCACCTCGGAAACTCCTTTTCCGTTATCTTCTATACAAAGACAAAGCTTTTCCCCATTTTCATAAGAGGAAAAAATAATCTGTCCCTTTTCTTCTTTTCTATATTGAATACTATTGCTCACAGCCTGAGATAATATAAACTCCAAATTTTTCCTGTCCGTAAAAATTTCTTTGATTTTTAAGTCCTTTGCTATGGAAATTCCATTTTCTGTCAATAAATATTCGTATTCCTCCAGCACGTACTCTATACATTCCCGAAGGCTTACCCACTCCATAACCTCTCTTTTATGTTTATACGACAGACGGGAAAAATACAAAATCTGGGATACATATTCCTGTAACTGCACATTCATATATTGCAGCTTCTGATAAACCTTGGGACTCATTTCGTCTTCACGGTTTTCCAGCATCAGCGTAAGCCATGATATGGGCGTCTTTATTTCGTGCACCCATGTTTCTACATATTCCTGCTGCTGCTGAAGCGCCAGCACCTTGTCCTTCTTTTCTACTTCAATATCCTCTATTTTTTCTCTTAATTTTTCTATTATCCACTTTTCTTCAAAAGATAATACGTCTGTGTTTAATTCTCTGTTCAGATGATTTCTGTCACTGAGAAGCTCTTGAAAATAAAGAAATTTTTTCTTTTTCTTTTTTAGTTTATTCAGAAAAAGAAATACAAAAATCACACCTGTAAAAAGCACAAATATAGCTGCCAGCTTTCCGCTTTTTCTGTTATCCAGCAGCCAAAGGCAAAGAAAAGAAAAACAATCGAAAAACAGCAGAGCAACAAAGAACTCTGCGTTTTCCTTCCACACTTCTCCTGCCGTCTGCCATTTTCTATTCTTCTCCATTCCAGAGATACCCCCTTCCACGAACCGTCTGTACCATATTTTTCAGCCCTAATGTATTCAATGTTTTGCGTAGCCGTGTCATATTTACCTGAAGAATATTTTCGTCTACATAGACCTGTGTTCCCCATACCATCAAAAATAAATCCTCTTTGGAAACAATTTCTCCGGAATGTTCCAAAAGCACCTCCAGAATTTTTCCTTCTTTCTCCGGCAACACTTTTGAATAATTTTCTGTATAAAGCGTATAAGTATGCTTGTCCAAGTAAAATCCGCTGCCCTTTAAAATACCCTCAAAACCGGAAAAACGCTGTAACGTATTCTCTATACGCGCCAAAAGCCGTCCCTTATGGTACGGCTTTGTTAAAAAATCATCAGCTCCCAGCTTCAGCCCATGAATTTCATCTTCAATCTGTGTCCGTGAAGTAAGTATAATCACCGGACACAGATTTTTTTCTTTTAATTGTTTGCAGATTTCAAATCCTGATTTTTGGGGCAAATTGATATCTAAAAGCACAAGAGCCGGTCTGCTTTTCTGAATTTCTTCATAAACATTCTGAAAATCACAGATTTGCGTCACCTTATATCCTTCCTTTTCTAAAATGTCTGCCAGCTCTTCCCTCATAAAACAATCATCTTCCACTATGGTAATTCTGCTCATAAACCCCACTCACTTTTCCTATTCATCTCTTTTTCGTTCTAATAAAGCGTGAATATTTCTGTCACTGTTTTTCATCACTGCTCTGATATATACCCATTCTACCACAACAATAAGGATTACTACAACAAAGGACATCACAAGCATACTGCTCTGCTGCTGTTCATAATAAGAAGACAAAAGTCCGTTTGTCATTGCCTGAATTCCGAAAGCAGAGCTGACAACAGCCACCGCTACCGGAAGGAAAAAGTACCACCGTACCTGCGTTCTCCCTGATTTGGAAGCCTTTGCAAAATCTGCTCCAAGGGCAAACAAAGCCTGATAGCGTTTTCCTGTCTTTCTTTGATACATAAGAAACTGCGTTCCAATTGCCGTGTTGCCGATAATCAAAAATATAACACCCATATAAACAGCCAAATACGTCTCAGACACCATATAGAACAAATACCTTCCCATATTTTCCATATAGCTTTCATAATCTATTCCCGTTTTTGTCAGCTCTTTATTGATATCCGTAAAGCTTTTAATCAGTCCTTCTTTTTCGATTATCTTACTGTCCAATACTGCATTCCAATAGCACTCTGTATTGCCTTCTTGATGTAAAGCATCAAACACACTGTCTTCTACAATTAACCCGTCCATAAGGGTAATTTTATTATCCGTCACCACATCATAGGACATGACCTTTTCTTTCATAAGGTAATCCTGCCCGTCAATTTGCAGACGCACACCTGTTTTCAAGGCTTCTTCTAATATCCCTATACTTTCTTCATCTCTTAGTTCAGGATCTTCATATAAAACCACTTCATTTTTTTCTAAATGCAAAGGTTCTTTTCCCACTGACTCCAAAAGCTGATTATAACTGGATAACCTCACCATATATGGGCTGTCTGAATATTCCAGATTATTGATTATATTATTTCTGACATCTGATATGGGTAATTTTTCCAATGCCGCTATCATCTCTTTATTGGAAAAGGTATGTTCTCCTTTAAAGGTAGGCATAAGTGAAATCTCCATTTGATAGAAGTTCTTAAATTTATCCATAACACCTGCTATCTCCAGCTTCTCTTTTACCTCCCCTTCTTCGCCGACAAAGGTAAAATCTATAAAACGTTCCGGTTTCTGTGAAAATGCCGCCGAAACACCAAAAGACAGACAAGAAAATGCCAGCAAAAGTAATAGAGAACAGGATGCCAGAAATCCGCTTTTCAGAAAAATACTTTCCTGTAATTGACGAAGGGTAAAGGTTCTAAGACCTTTTGTTTTCTTTTTCAAAGCTTTTTGAAACAGGAAGTAAAAACCTTTAAACAAGAAATACGTTCCGGTTATTCCAAAGAGTACGGTCCATAAAAGGGAACGCATCTGCTCCCACAGCCCTTCTCGCAAGCCCAAAGAATATGCTATTCCTAGAAAAATAAGACCAATGAAAAGAAAAAACAGCGAGACCTGTCTTTTGGTTCTCTTTTTCTCGCCTTCATCCGTATTTTTCATCAGCACATAAGGCTCTTTATTCACGGTTATTCCGCTTAAAATGCTCATAATTACAATCTTAATCAGAACAATTCCTATCACCGTCCACAAAACAGCCGTCCACGCAACAGTAAAACGGTGTTCTAAAATTCCCAGTCCAATTATTCTTGATACAGTAAGACTGATAATCTCTGTAAGCAGAATGGCAATGGGAAAGCCTGCCAGAAAAGCAACTGCCGTATTTACCATATCTTCTGCAATGAGTATAAAAAACAGGCGGCTTCTTTTCATTCCCATCATCAGATAAAGTCCTAGTTCATGGCTTCTTCGCTCCAACTGATACCGTGTTGTAAAAAATACCAAAAAGGACAGGACAAAAAGCGAAAACACATAAAATATCGGAATAAGAAGCAAAAGCTTCTGAACAGCATCACTTTCCATACTCTTTATAAATTTCATGACATCCTGATTTTCTATGGATAAAATCACATAGAAAGCCACCACGGAAATCACTAAAGAAACAAAGTAAAGGCTGTTTTCTTTTCTGCCGGATTTGCTGTTTCTCTTAATCAGATTATAAAACATTGGCGCTCCCTCCTCCCAGTGCAGCCGTCACTTCTAGTATTCTTCGATAAAAATCAGACTGACTTTCCTCCGGAAGCTGACGCCGAAGCTCATGAAAAATAACTCCGTCCTGAATAAATAAAATCCTGCTGCAATAGCTTGCCGCATTGGCATCGTGAGTTACCATCATTACCGTTGTTTTAAAATCTTCACACACACCGTTTATTTTTTCTAAAAGCTTTTTGGCGCTGTGACTGTCAAGCGCTCCTGTGGGCTCATCTGCCAACAGAATTTTCGGCTGGGAAATAAGCGCTCTTGCCGCCGCTGCTCTTTGCTTCTGCCCTCCTGAAATCTGGGAAGGAAACTTATCCAAAACCTCCTGCATATCCAGATATTTTGCCAACTCCATACATTTTCTTTCTGCCTGTTTCTGATCGTCTCCATGTATGGCAGAAGGCAGGAGAATATTTTCTTCCACTGTAAGATTATCTAAAAGCTCAAAATCCTGAAACAGATATCCGATTTCTTTGCCGCGAAACTGCGCCAGCTTTTTCCCCTTAAAGGTACTGATATCTTCTCCTGCCAGTAAAACTTTTCCTTCTGTGGGCTTTATCATGGTTGCAATACAGTTCAAAAGTGTGGTTTTGCCTGAACCGCTGCTTCCCATAATACCCAGAAATTCCCCTTCCAAAACCTGAAAGGAAACGCCGTTTAAAGCTTTTGTCTCCCCCTCTTTTCTTCCATAGCTTTTCTTTAACCCTTGTATTTCTAATAATGTTTTTCCCATATACTCCTCATCTCCTTATTTAAGATACCTTTATTATAAAAGATGACAGCCGGAAAAAACACTTACATCTTTTGTAAGAATTCTTACTCCACGCTCTTTAAAGACTCTACCATATCTATTTTCTTTAATTTAAAGTACATCACTGCATTTACAAGAAAGGAAAACATACAAGTCAGCGCTGCACTCAACACAAAGCTAATATTTTCAATAATTCTGGTGAACATCACACTGTCAATTTCCACTGTCACAATCACAAAACGATGGAGAATACTTCCCAGTGCAATTCCCACTACTACACCGATTATGGTAAGCAAAATATTTTCTCGGAGCACATAAGCCGAAACCTCTTTATCATAAAATCCCAAAACCTTAATGGTTGCCAGCTCACGTTTTCTCTCTGTGATATTGATGTTATTCAGATTATACAAAACTACAAAAGCAAGGAGACCTGCAGAAATAATCAGCACTACAATCACAATGTCAAGGCTTTCCAGCATATCGTCTAACTGCCCTTGTATATTATAGGTATAGGTCACATTCAAAGCCCCACGTTTATCCAGAATATTTTCTCCGATTTCCTTTACGCCTTTTTCATTAAAGTTCTTCATCTTAAAGTATACGGTATTCGGCTCCATATCTTCGCCGTAAATCTCTCTGTAAGTTTCCGGTGAAATATACAGATAGTGCTCCATATAATTTTCACAGATATCCGTTACCTGAAGTTCCGCCCGTTTCTCATCCTTATCCTCAAGAACAATCTTATCACCTTTTTCAACATCTAAAAGCTGTGCCGCCTTCTCTGTTAAAATTACGGAATTTTTCTCCAGCTCAAACTCCTTCTTTGTAATGCGGTTTCTGAAAACCTGAAACTCCTTGTTTTTCTCAAGGTGAGAAGGTACGCTTAAATAAACCTCCTGTTCTTCCTTTCCCTTAGAAATCGTCACTCTCTTTGAGTATCCCTCCATAATATCAGAAACCTCTTTTTCTGAAGAAAGGTACTTCGCAGGCTCTTTTCTGTCTTCTTCCTCTGCATCTGTATTCAAAATAACCATGCCGTCATATAATTGAAGCTCTCCGTACTGCAATTTACCAATGGCAAAAATAGAGTCACGAAGACCAAAGCCTACAATCATTAACGCCATGCAGCCTCCAATACCGAACACTGTCATGAAAAATCGCTTTTTATAGCGAATAAGATTTCGGATAGTAGACTTCCAGATAAAGCTTAAATGTCTCCATATAAACGGAATTCTTTCCAAAAAAACTCGTTTTCCCTGTTTCGGCGCCGGTGGTCTCATCAATACAGCCGGCTGGGAAGCAAGCTCTTTATAGCAGGCAAAAAAGGTTGCCAGACCTGTACATAAAATTGCCGCACCCGCTGCCATAATTCCGTATTCCCAATTATAAGGAATAACCACATCAGGCACATGGGTATACATAATCTTATAAGCATTTACAATGATATAAGGAAAAATCTTTTCTCCGAAAAGCACACCGAAAATACTGCCCCCTATGGTTGCCAAAAGAGCATAATTTAGATATTTGCCTGCAATACTCAGCTTTCCGTATCCCAGAGCTTTTAACGTTCCGATTTGCGTTCTCTGTTCCTCCACCATACGTGTCATGGTTGTTAAACTGATTAAAGCCGCTACAATAAAGAATAAAATCGGAAATACCTTTGCTATGGCACGAATACGGTCTGCATTGTCGCCAAAGCCCGTATATTCCGGTAAGGCGCTTCTATCCTGCACATACCACTGAGCGTTTTCAATCTTATTGATTTCCAACTGTGCGTCTTTTATCTTTTCCTCACCGTCATGAATTTCCTGTTCTGCCTCTGCTTTTCCCTGCTCGTATTCTTCCTTTGCTTTCGCAAGCTTTTCTTTATTTTCTGCAACTAAAGTTTCGCTTTCTGTTTTCTGTTTTTCTCCGTCATGAATTTTACTCCAACCGGCGTCAATCTGCTTTTGTCCTTTCTTTGCCTGTTCTTCGCCTTCAACCAGCTTTTTCCTGCTTGCCTCCAGCTGCTGCCTTCCTGCCTCAATGGCTGCCTGCCCCTGCTCCAACTGCTTTTTCGCTTCTGCAAACTGTACGTCTGCTTCCTGCTGCTTCTGTTCCAAGATTGCCTGTGCTGCCGCTATCTGCGCTCCTGCCGCCTGCAAAACAGGCTCTTTTTCTGCAATCTCTGCTTTTAACGCATCTGCCTGTGCCTGTATCTGAGGGATTTGCTCCGGTGGCAACATTCCGCTTTCCAAGCTTGCCAAAAGCTTCGCAAGTAACTCCTTCGCCTGTGCAAGAGCTGTAACGCCACTGTCATATTCCGCTTTCTGACTATTAAAGTCATCCCAAGCTTTCGCAAGCTCTTCTTCTCCCTTGGCAATTTCTGCCATTCCTGTATCATATTGCTCTTTAAAAGCTGCTTCCTGTGCGTCAAATTCTTTTTTGGCTGTATTATACTGACTCCAGCCGTCAGAAATTTCTTTTTTGGCTACATCTACCTCTTTTTGACTGGCATACAGCTTATTTTTTCCGCTTTGAAGCTCATCGTTTGCCTTCTTTAGCTGTTCTTTTCCTTCCTGAAGCTGTTTTTCTCCATCATCAATCTGTTTTTTGGCATCCGTAAGCTTTTCTTCTGCTTCCTTCTTTCCTTTATCTAATTCTGCCTGTGCATCGGCAAGCTCTGCTTCTGCTTCTTCACGAATTTCATCAGCCCTTCGTTTTCCCTGTTCGTCAGCAATTTCTTCAATATTTTCCTGTACCTTTTCTACCTTTACATCATATTGGGAAGTAAAAGCTGTCAACGCTTTTGCATCTTTTACAGACACATAACATTCTGTATACGCCTCCAACCCGAAATCCTCCGGAAGGACACCGATAAATCCGCTGACTTCACCGTTTCCCACGGTACTACTGCCTCTGGCATAAGTAAAATACATGGAGCTGCTGCCGCTTCCTACGATTTCAAAAGTGTCTGTTTTTAAAGTGTCGGTAACGGCATCTTTTGTACCGCTGGAAAGAGTAATCTTATCTCCAATTTGAAAGCCGTGAGCCTTTAAAAAGTCTCCGTCCATAAAACATTCCCCCGATTTCTCAGGCATTCTTCCCTCTTCTACGGTATATTTATTCATATCCTTTAAAACAGAAGCGACATGAAGGACTTTGTAGTTTCCTTCCACATTTAACAGCATGTCTGCCGAATATCCCGGCTCTGCTGCCTCCACGCCTTCTGTCTTTTTCAATGCTTCTACATCTTTTTCTGTCAGACCTAAAGTTCCTATCACACGAAGATCCATTACATTATTTCTGTCAAAATATGCGTCACCGGAGAAACGCATATCCGGTTCTCCTGCCCGAATACCGGAAAAAAACGCAACTCCCATTGCTACAATAAAGAAAATCGATAAAAATCTTCCCAGACTTTTTCGTATTTCTACATAAAAGTCTTTTCTTATTGCTCTTTTTTTCATGTCCGCTCACCACCTACCATTCAATGGTTTCTACCGGAACAGGATTTGGATTTAATTCCATACCGGACACCCTTCCGTTCTTGATATGTATAATCCTGTCTGCCATAGGTGCAATGGCTGAATTATGCGTAATGACAATAACAGTCATTCCCTTTTGGCGGCAGGTATCCTGCAAAAGCTTTAAAATCGCCTTTCCTGTATTGTAATCCAAAGCTCCCGTAGGCTCGTCACACAGCAAAAGCTTCGGATTTTTTGCCAATGCTCTTGCTATGGACACTCTCTGCTGTTCTCCTCCGGAAAGCTGTGCCGGAAAATTATCCAGACGGTCTCCCAGTCCGACATCTTCTAAAACACTCTTTGCATCCAGCGGCTCTTTGCAAATCTGAAGCGCCAGCTCTACATTTTCCAGAGCAGTCAGATTAGGCACTAAATTATAAAACTGAAAAACAAATCCGATGTCATCTCTGCGATACCCTGTAAGCATTTTCGGCGTATATTTCGCCACATCCTTTCCGTCTACCAGCACTTTTCCCTCTGTGGCTGTATCCATACCGCCTAAAATATTTAAAACCGTTGTTTTACCGGCTCCACTGGGACCTACAATGACCACAAATTCACCTTTTGATATGGAAAAATCAATCCCATCTGCCGCACGGATTTCCACTTCTCCCATTTTATAAACCTTTGTTACATTTTCCAACTTTACATAATCTTCCATAGCTTATCCTCTCCCGGCTTCTTCCAATGCACCCTGTATTCCCTTTGTTAAAAGCTTTGCTGTAAGAGCTGCCATCCTTTTGGGACTTTCTTTAAAATCATGCTCCATCCAATAACGCACAATCCCCATAGCACCGGTTGTGCAATAATAAAACTGTACCTGAAATTCCACAGACGCCTCGTTAAAGGTATTTGGAAAAGCATTCAAATACTTTACAAAAATAGACTCCACAAGTCCTTTTCCGCTTGAAACACTTCCCCTGTATCTCATAATCAGCCCACACTTTTCCCTCTCCTGATAAAGATACTCAAACACACTTTCCAAAACGACTTCCAGATTTTCCTTTAGCTGAGTCGGCTCCATTCCATCTGTCATTTCTTTTACTTTCCTGCACATATTTTCCTCGACTTCCGCCAGAATATCGTATATATCTGTATAATGAATGTAGAAGGTATTCCTATGTATATGCGCCGTTTCTGTAAGCTCCCGAATGGAAATTTCATTGATTTCCTTATGTTGCAGCAGCAGAAGTAATGCTTCCAATATATTCGCCTTTGTCTTTTCAATCTTCTTATTTCTATCTTTTTCCATGATTTTCTCCTATGCAGTTGCACATTTCCTCAGTTAAATTTTACTGTGCAGTTGCACATTTGTCAACCTTCTGTAAAACAAAAAGAGCTGCCGCATCTGCAACAACTCTCCTGTTATTTCTATTCTGTTTTCTCTCCAAAAAGCTCATAATAAAAGATATATTGCTGCAAAACACCTTCAAAGCCTTTGTATCTGCGCTTCGGAAATCCCCTTTTATAATGCTTTTCAAGCGCCTGATTAATATGCGTATCTACCGGAAACGCCTCTAAATGATGAAGTCCAAAAAGGCAAATGCAATCTGCCACTTTCACCCCCACACCAAATATTTTAAGCAGCTCTTCTTTTGCTTTTGCATATTTCATCTTTTCAATCGCCTGCAAATCTATTTCACCGGCAACAACTCCTTTTGCTGCACGAACTACATATTTACTGCGATATCCCAAGTTACAGGCTTTTAAATCATCCTCTTCTAAACAGGCGAAAGCTTCTGCTTTCGGAAAAGCATAATAATGCTCTCCTGAAGCCGTTATTTTTTCTTCTCCGTATTCCCTGCAAATATTCTGAATACATCTTCTAATTCTTACAATATTATTTTGCTGAGAAATCAGAAAGGAAACAATCATTTCCCATAAGTCCTGTTTTAAAATGCGAATACCTCCGCCCAGCTTGGCTGCATTTACCAAATACGTGTCTTTGGGGTTAATTTTCTCTATGTAAAGCTTATAAGCTCTCTTTAAATCAAAATATTCTTCCCATACTTCTGTAAATTCTTCTAAAGAACAGTAAAAGATACTTTCTCCATCTTTTTGATAAACATCCAGATATCGTGCACCGACAATTATTCTATATTTATTTTCCGCCAGCTTTTTCATGCGAAAACACTGACCCGAATTACAAATTTGCTCTAAATCAAAGTTTTCTATTTGTTTTTTTACCATGTTTTTTCTTCCTAATATTTAAGATTTTACGAAAGCCAGTTACTTTCCATGAGAGGATTATACTGAAAATAAAATGGAAATTCAATATGGATTAGATGCTCGTCTAATGTTATAATGGTTTTCAAAAAATATGTTAGGAGATGAAATCGTGCACACCGAAAAGAAAGCACAAAAAAAAGAGAAGAAAGCCATGAGCGTTTCTTTATATGGAAACCTATTTTTCGTCATTGTAGAATTAGTAACAGCTATTATCACAAGCTCACAAGCTGTTTTGCTTGACGCTGTTTATGATGGTGTAGAATTTTTCATGCTCTTACCCTCCATTTTTTTAATTCCGTTGCTCTATAAACCATCCAGTGAAAAACATCCTTTTGGTTATATGCAGATAGAGACTCTCTTTGTTGTAGTAAAGGGAATTATGATGACCGCTGTTACCATTGGATTAATCGCAAACAACCTAAACCTTATGCTTCATGGTGGGCATTTGATTTCCTTTCAATCTGTTGCCTACTTTGAGCTGTTTGGATGTATTTTAGGTATTGCTGTATCTTTGTATCTTAGAAAAAAGAATAAGGCAATGAATTCCCCTTTAATAGAAACGGAAAGAAAAGGCTGGGAAATTGACAGCATTGTATCTTTAGGAATGACTGTGGCATTTCTTCTTCCCCACTTTTTGTCACATACATGGTTTGCTCCTGTTATTCCTTACATTGATCAGATTATCACCATTTTTCTATCTATATTTATGCTCCCTGTGCCAATTAAAACAGTGGTCACAGGAATTCGAGATTTAATGCTAATACCTCCGGAACAGGAAACCATTGAAGATATTAAAAGTACAGTAGAGCCAATTATTGGTATTTACGGACATACACAGCTTTATTATGATATTGTTCGAACCGGACGAAAGCTATGGATTAGCGTCTATATCACATTTAATAAAGACAACGTTTCTCTTTCTCGTTTTAAGATTATTCAAGCCCGATGTATTGAGGCTCTTGCAGAAAAATATTCTGATTTTTATTTTGAACTGTTACCGGATATAGAATTTACCGGTGACGAAATTGAGAAGCTGGAGGTGTAAATATAAACTTACTTTTCCATAGCACAAGAATATTCCCTCAATGCAGTATCTCTGAGGTGTTAAAACCTCTGTACAAAATATACATTTTTTTGTACGGAGGTCGTTATCTAGTTTACACCGGAAAACTATCCCCCAAACACAGCACCCCATACCCCACTCTGTTATTCGGATACTCCCCGCCTAAAAGCGGTCTCGCCCCTTTTCTTAAATATGCCTTCACCTTCTCCCCATACAAAAACGCATCATTCCCCCTTACAATTCCCCACTCCATCATCAGCGCTGCCGCTCCTGTAACAAACGGCACTGCAAAGGAAGTTCCTGTTCTGTTATCATACCCTCCTCCCACTGCTGTTGTACGAATATCCACACCCGGAGCTACCAAATCCGGTTTGACCGCATTTACCACTCTTGTGTAACCCCTTCCGGAAAAATCTGCGTAAGACATATATCTGGAATTGTATGCTCCCACAGAAATCACCCGCCCTGCCGTAGATGGAATGGTCAAGGTTGTTTCCGGTGTCGGAGAAGAAAATCTTGTTCCCTCATTTAAAATCCCGCCTCCCGGAAGCCACAAATCAAAAGAACCGTCCACAACTTTTGAAGGTATCAACTGAATTTTCCACACACCGCTGTCGATATACTGATTTTTTGGAAGCATATCTATATAAATTTCCTGTGAAAGACTGTATGGACTGGGTTCTCCATAATAGATTAACAGCTCCGTATTTTGAATAGTAAAACGCTGCGGTCCTAATATTTGCTTAAAAGGACCTACCCTTTCGCCATTGGGATGTATCAATACAAATTCCATCTCATCCACATACTGTTTCCAAATCTGTACGCTCATCCCCGTTTCATACTCGCTGATATATAGTGAAATCTCTTTTGTCTCACCTTCTGTCAATTTTCCCGAAGTATGAATAGCCACACTTCCTTCATTCCCCATTCCTACACAAATTACTGTTTTTCCCGACAATGCCGCATTATCCAAATACGTTTCGATAAGTGACTCCCCACTATGAGAGCCATAATTATTGCCAAAACTGAGATTTAAAGCCAGCGGCATCTGCAAATCGATTGCTTGACGAATGGCATAATCAACCCCCTGCATAAGTTCTGTGGTTCTGGGAAATCCGTCTTCCAAAGGTGCACCCAATTTTACAACCAATAAATTACTCTTATAAGCTACACCTCGATAAACTCCCTGAGAAGCTGCCCCATTTCCGGCTGCAATTCCCATCACGCCGGTACCATGTCCGCTTAAATCACGACTGGGAACAATTTTTTCCATTTCCCTTTTATTTTCCTGCTTCAATGCCTCATCAATCTGCTCCTTTGTATATTCCGTTCCTATAAAATAGCCTTTCGGTGGATTTCCCTGTATGGTTTGATCCCACAGACGTAATATTCTGCTGCTCCCATCAGAATTACGAAAATCAGGATGGATATAATCAATGCCGGAATCAATACATGCAACCAACACGCCTTCTCCTGTCAGCGCTTCTCCCAAAGGCGAAAACTCACTTTGTACTGCTGTCATGCAGGAAGCACTTTTTCCTTGATTTACTGCAAAGAATAAACGCTTTGGTTTCTCTACGAACTCTATCTGCGGATTTCGTGATAATTCCTCTATTCTGCTTTCTGGAATGCGTATAATGGCAAATTGATTTAAAAGTTCTACTTTTGGAATATCTTCTCCCAGCACTGCACTCAAATCACCGGAAAACTTTATAATCAGCTCCCAGTTTTTTTCTTCTGTATTATACCCTACGTTTAACTGTGATGATTTCATTCTCTCCTCTTTTGTAGCACTTAAAGCTAAATTCAAAAGATTTTCTAATTTTTGATTTTGCATATTCTATCCCCCTTTCTCCATCTTACGCTTTATGAATAAGGATAGAACGAAAAAGAGCTGCCTTAACAGACAGCTCTACTTTCTTATTCTTATTTTATTTTTCTTTTGAAATCAAATGATATGGAAGTGCTACTCCTAAGATACCTCCAACCATATTTCCAAGGGTAACAACTACTACATTATATAAATATGCACCAATTCCAACTTTTCCTGTAAAAAGAGAAATTCCAATGCTGCTCATATTTGCAATACTATGTTCAAATCCACATACCATAAATACAAAAATACACCAGAAAATCATAATCAATTTACCTGATTCAGACTTCATTTTTATTCCACACCATACAGCAAGACATACTAAAATGTTACACAATACCGCTTTGAAAAACAATGGCATTGGTGCAGTAGTCGTCTTTGTAATTGCAAGATTTTCAAAATAATTGCCAATTGCACCTGTAGGAACTTTTGTAGCTATAAAAAGAGCAGAAGATAAAAGAGAACCAACCAGGTTTCCAATCCAACATACACACCATAATTTACAGGCATCTCCCCATGTAGCAGTTTTTCTAAATGCTGCTGCTGACATAAGAAAATTATTTCCTGTAAATAAATCCGCTCCTGCCATGATAACTAAGCTAAGTGCTGCTGCAAATGCAGCACTCTGTGCCGGTTTTGCCCAAATTGCTGCTGTTTCTGAAGTTGATAAATGACCTGCAAGTGTAAATGCCAGAAATCCCCCCATTGCAACAAACATACCAGCAAGCATAGACGCCACAAAATATCCCAGCGGATTGGTTTTCAGTAAATTTAATTTTGTTGCCGCAGAATTACAAACGGCTTTATATTCGTCTTTATACATACTTATTTGCTCCCTTCAAGCCCAAAATTTTCTAATACGTAGAAAGCTGCTGCACCACATTTGTCATGCAGCAGCTATATGTTTATTTCTTAGAAAAGACCGGTAATTTTACCTGTTTCATCTACGTCAATCTTCTCAGCAGCCGGTACTTTTGGAAGTCCTGGCATTGTCATGATTT
>OLRB01000802.1_pt1 | contig 16410 bp, 6 predicted proteins | sample 1672751 | NCBI WGS metagenome assembly OLRB01 (sample SAMEA3136720, study PRJEB25190) | human gut metagenome | biome: human gut; feature: human-associated habitat; material: faeces | place: Austria | collected 2013
TACAACAACACTTTTCATACCAGAGTGCTGTTCATTCCAATAAGTATCTCCATCTAAATCAGATGATTTTCTACACCATTCAAAGTGATTTTCTGACCATTCGTTTGTTACATCTGTACCATTTTTTGTCAATGTGATACTCAATGTAGATGTTCCGTCCACACCAAGTCTTGCTCCTGTAGAAGAAGTAAGAATGATATTATAACCCATTTCATCCATCTTAGTATCCCAGTCATCCAATGTACTATTTACACTTTCCTTAAATGTCGTATACTCAACTCCCCACAAACCGCCTTTGCCATCATAAATCTGTGTAATATCAACTCCGCCTTGTGCGTTCGCTTCAACGATAGGAAAGTTCAGCTTATCTTTAGAAACAGATTTATCTCCAAGCATATTATTCACAATCAATCCATCAGCAATCGCATCCTTAGTAATGCCTTGACTTGTCATGATTGTTGCACCTTTATCGTCTTTGATAATAATGCTAGGATTTTTATTTGTATCATAACCAATTTGAATTCCAACATTGCCTTCAGTGTCTAAGAATTGCATGGCAGACCCGTTCATTATAAAATTGCCGTTCTCAGATAAGATTCGCATTGTGTCAGAGATTGTAATATCGCCTGCGGCTAAGTCACCGATCGTCATTTTCCCTGCGATACCATTAATGATCCATGCAGAGTCAAACTTAGCATTTGCTGAGGAAAGGTTGAATACGATACCTGTTTCTGTAGAAGAAGCACCGATGATTGCAGAATTAATATTGGCAACGTCTGTATTTAACTTTTTAATATCAGCCGAATTAGCAGCAATATATTCTGAGTTAATATATTTGCTAAATAACTCATTAAACTCAGCCTTGTCACCTGTGATGTTCCCGACATTAATTACTTTATAATTCAGATAATCTCCAAACAGTTTGTTAATTGTTCCTTGATCGCTTAATATATTTTGCACACTATTATTCACTGCATTTCCAAACAAAGAACTGTTCGTCATTCTCTGAAGCATATTAGTCATATACTCAACAGAATCTTTGGAGTCGCCTGTTCCGACAGAAATACTATTTTTCTGCGAAGCAGCAGTATCGTCAAATAGATAAGAAAAATCATCCCTACCTGTTAGACTTGTGATCATGTTAGTATATGTCACACTAATTTCCGAACTTTTTGTGCAAGGATTATATGTAATTGTCAGTAATCTTAACTTAACTGCATAGTCATCACGTACGCCAACTCGAATAAAGTTACCGACCGTAAACTGATTATGCCAACCTTGTTTATTATCTGAGTTTACGTCTGCATATTCATTTAATGAAAGAATGTTATCGAGAGAAGTTTCAATCTGATATTGTGGTTGAGAAGTTTCAGAGATACGTTTTAATCCATCTTGATATAATTCTTCGCAATGCTCGTAAGATGTGATTGCGTCATCAAGAGAAGTAGTAAAGATATTATTGTTCGTATAATCTCCCATACGAACAATGTTCATGACAGCAGTATATTCTTTATCTGTCAATCCAAATTGCGGATCATTGAGTTCAGAATGAGTATTCATATCTGTCATTACATCGTCATATGGTTTCTTCTGAGTTTCAAGTTCGTCGACCTGTGCATTTAACTCTTTTAATTTATGTAAAAGTGAACCTTCTGTATTTTCATCTCCAAGCCAATTTTTGTACTTAATAAAATTCTTATGGAATACATTATAGGTTTTTTCATCCTTTACGCCAGCCTTACTGATTTCTTCATCAGTAAGTTGATTCCATTCTTTTTGATAGGCAGCGAGAATGTCCATAATCTGTTTCTTGTATTCGTCACGTTTACCTTCAAGTTCTTTAATTCCATATAAATCCCAGTTTGATTCAAATTCATCATTATAATCAATCTTCTTATCATCAGATAAATGTAAGTTTTGAATTGCTACCTTAATATTCGGAATAATATAATCTCTTAATTCTTGATATGTATAATATCCTTTATTGCTTTCTTTTAACAAAGCAAGATATTTCTCGTGATCAACTTCGCCAGAAGAAGTAGTCCAAGGTTTATAGACACGATTCTGAATGTCATCTGGTTTATCCCATTTTGTATAATTTCCGTTTGAATCTTTTTCATGATCATCTCTTGTATCTACACTGACTTGGATTGTAGTAAGCATCTGCTCATACATTTTTAGAGTTTTCTCAAGAGTTTCTTGATCCATTGTTTTATATTGAGCAATCTGAATACCATCATTTGGTACACGATAGTAAATTTCATCTATCTTTGCCTGATATTCCGCAGACTTCTTTCCGTTCTCAATATATTTAGCATGGTTATCAATTTGCCACTTTTGCCATATTTTGACCTTATCAATAGTTTCTTGATGAAAGTAGTTTGTAGTCAAATAGTAGTCAAGATTATAAATATAACTTCGACCATAATTGACTCTCGTAATATCTAACTCTTCGTCGCCTTGAATTGTCAGAGCATTATACATTGTATCTGCTTGCGGAGTCATTTTGAGCATATTAAGTGCATTACGCCATCCAATGAAGATATTCGTGTCTTTTCCTATGTTTTCTTTGGCATAGGCACTTACCGTTCTATTGATTGTATCGAAATAAAATACGCATTTTACAACATTGGCTACTGTTGTGTTAAGGAACGCATAAGCGTTGGTATTATCTGCCTCAAACGAATATTTTTCGTTCTTTATTGCAGGATCGATATAACCGACACTCCATCCTGGCACTCCTGGAGCTTTTTCTAATACCAGATGCATCAATGATAATTCATGGTTTCTATCGTTGCAAAACGTGATATATTCTTTCGCATAACCCATATCGTCTACGTTATTTGTAGCCTGCATTTCCATAGAGTCTTTTGTACCTTTGTTAAAAGATAAACCTTTCATATCCTTATCTTCAAAAGTTTTCTCATCAGAATATGCTTCACATGCCTTGTATTCGTATCTACCATTATCATTTTGCAAAGAAGGTTCTTGAAGCTGAAAATAGTCAAGTCCTTCAAGATAAATTGTCATGTGGTCTTTTAATTTCTCATAGCCAGCAGATTCAATGTATTCGCCATCAACATCTATATATCTGTCTACATTAAATGTAAGATGGTTAAAATCTTTTAATTGCTGTTCATATTCAACGCTTTTAATCTGTACTCCATTTAAAGCGCAAATAACAGTTCTGTCAGGACGACATAAATAAATTTTTGCATTGTGTTTAATCATAACAGATCACCGATCCGTTTCTGTGGCACATCAAACTCAATTTTATAAGTACACGCACCTGTAATACTTACAACATTGTATCCATCATGAAGTTTAATCCATGAAATATTTCCAACATCAGCCCATCCAATATCTTCAAAATTAGTTAGTCCCGTTACTGTACCGTCTGTTACCATGCAATGCTTACAATCAATACACACTGGTAAAGTAGGTCTGCACAGTACCGACATAGAGTTTTCATCACGCACTTCGATTGTTACCGTTTGACTTGTTTGGGAAGTGATCGTTACCTTTGGATAAATCTCATACTCCGTATCGTCACTATCTACAAAAATGTTTGTTGAGAATTTATTACTTGTTGCAACTTCGCCAGAAATCTCATAGTGTTTCCATATAAATGGGGTGTCACAAACGAAACTGCATTGAACCGCATCAAGCTGACCAAGTTTGCATGTGATCATTTTCCATCCGATGTTCTGGAAGATCCCCTTGTAAATTACAGTTTCTTTATCATCTGCAATTCCTGTCAATGGTTTTACAAGAGTAGGAGAAGTCAGCCACTTATTGATTTTTCTCTGCTCTGAATTTGTGAACCCATGTCCGTTTTCTTTTACGAGGTAAAATTCATATGTGCTCTCATCAGAATACATTGCACCATAATGATTTGTCTCCTGACGTAACATTGTTTTTTCACCTTTAACAATCTCTCGTGAAAATCCTGTGATGTCATTTGTCACATCAAACTGTACGACCATCAGTGGCGTATCTAAGATTGTTTTTGTAGATTGTCCATTATATTCAAATGACAACATATATGTATCTCCTTTCTGTATAAATTTTTGCACAAAAAATAACAGGCAGGAGTGCGTATTTCTACGCACTGCTCAACCTGTTTCTTCCTTATTATATAAGGTTTAAACTGGACGTTTGCGACCAAGTGTTTTTGCAACATCACGAGCAACTTTCTGAGAAGTATATTTATAGGATTCATTAACGATTCTTTGAAGCTCTTCTTCGGATACTCCAGAAGGAACATTAATTGCACCAATAGCTTCGCCAAAGTTAACATTGATTTCCGTTGTGCCAATTCCATCCATAGTCATTCCGTTCAGTGTATGTCCGTTTGCTAAGGCATTTAATACCTTATCCTGTCTTATTTTGTTTGCCAGATTAACAACATCGACAGTGGCGACTTCCTCACCTACTGCGAGAGAAGCAAGTCCATCATCTCCGTTCTTATGTACAGATTTAACTAATCCACCTTGTGCATAGCCTGTGACCTTGCTATCTGTCAGTCCAAGATCGCTTGGTTTAACACCATAATGTCCCAAGATAGTAGTAATCGTACTATCAATTTTTGTACCCTCTGAACTGATTGTTCCAGATAAAGATGTAAATGTTTCTTCAATCTTATCAACAGAAGAAGATAACTCTTTACAGTATTTCTCATAATCATCGTTCAGCTGTGTGCTTAACTTGTCAAGTCCGTCAATCTGAAGATTATAAATATGATCTTTTACTGTATCATCAAGTGCATCTTGTTTCTCTTGGAGTTCTGCTTCAAGACGTGCTTTCTTCGCCTTACTGGCGGCATCGCTTCATTTTCTTAACATGATTCGCTACATCATGCATGTAAATTAATACATCTTATACATTTCGTATAATGTTGAGACTATATCACCTATTTATGAAACTTGTTTATTTTTTGAAAATTTTTCTTCTAAGATTTGATCGATATTTTGATATTCCCAATAAGGAATTCTGATTAGATTAATATGATTTTGTTCACAATATTCGTTTTTCATTTTGTCGTGTTTAATTGTATATTGATATGTACACATACTATGAGTTGGAAAATAATGATGCTGTCCATCAAATTCTATAATGGTGTTATGGTCTGGAAGATAGAAATCAAACGGAAGACATCTTTTGTCTTTACAATCTGCGAAACATTTTTCTTGTTCGTATTTAATACCCATATTTTCTAATTTAGTTAAAATTTTTAACTCACCCTTACTTGTTTTTTGAGAACAAAAACGACACCGATTTGGTGCGCCAAACATATAGTTACCCAAACTTACCATAAAAATATTACCACAAGAACAGCGTACCTTTAAGTTCTTAACTCCTATACTTTTGTAATCCTCAGGATTTAATAATTTATTACCATTAACGCTATTAATTCGTTTTTCTACCTCTTTTGGAGACAGTGTCATTTGGCGTCCTAAATATTTGGCGCCACATTCTGGACAATGTCCCTTAGAATTCATAATGGAAGATAGACTTGCTTTTCTTAGTTTCCCACAATCGCCACATTTAATTAATAAATTTTTAGTTGATGCGTTACAGTAGTCTTGTGGGTTTAACAATGTATTATTTTTATCTTCTACAATTTTTATGACTTCGTCAACGGATAACATATTTTTAGTTTTAGATTTAATGTATCCACAAAAATTACATGCCTTACCTTGCTTAATGTTATCTGCATTGGTCACCTGTTCTCCATGTTGGGGACAAATGTATTTTAATTTAGAACGAGCATTTTTATAATCAGATATTGTAGACAATGGTACATAACCATGTTTCTTGCAAAACTCAAAATATTTTTGTATTTGTTTTTCTTTACGTTCCTGCCCATATATATCATCAAGCTTGTTCTGTACACATTCATTATTTCCACATGTAAATGGTACAGTTTGATTTTTAGTAGACCTTGTATAATCACGCATTAGAATTTGTTTTTCTTGACCACAATAATCGCAGATACCAGTAACATAAACCATTGCGTTTTGCTTCAAATCTTTTGCTTTTACAAAAAATTCATCTCCAATTTTAGTAAATTGGTAACCAAGATCAGTATAATATTTCTTTGTAAAATTATTCCAAGTTGTTTTAATTAATTGCTCTTTGTTAAAAATATAGTATTCCTCCTTATATTTTTTGTTTCATAAATAGTTCTACCTTTTCGATTTAAGGGATTTTCACCCACTTGCTTAAGCCCTACTCCTATTGCGGAATTTCACCGCCCAATACGGGGATAGTCGTTGAACCTTCCTCTGTTCGAGGCTTGGCTGCTGATTGTCCATTTCTTTTTAATTTATTGCATTAAAAAAGACCACTTAGGTTTGCACCATATGGTCATACAATTAATTTTTTCTATTTTCATAACATTCACGCTTAGATTTATTTCATTCTTACGTTTTAGTTTAATTGTCTTTAGGAGATTCCAGCAGTTAAATAGAAAGGGGCAAGCGTTTACCCCATTAAGTGCATTGATTTGTGATTTTAGAATTTGGATTTCCTTGTTAGAAGATTTCAATTGCTTGTCATATTCATAGTAGGATTTTGCGGTGGTCAAGCTTTCTTTATACGCATCTATAGTTTTGTTAATCGCATCTAGTTTCTGCTTTGCGTTATTCTTCAGAATAGTTGTCACACTATCTTCGGCAGACTTAATGCTCTTAACTGCGTCCGCAATATCTTGATCACTCTTTTGAATTGCATCAGCCCATTGTGTGTCAGAATATTCATCACGATGCTCAGCCATTTTGGCACGTTCTTGCATCAATTGATTCAATTCTTCTTTTTCAGATTTGACATTCGCAATATTTGTTGCAATAGCAGCAGTACCGTAATCAGTCAGATTTCCGTCATCATCAAACATCGCATCTTCATCAATCAGAGAGGATATTGTTGTAAGAGAATTTTGTAAATCTTGAGCTTTCTTAATGGCACGTTCAAAACCACGATAGTAAATATCGTCACGCATACTATCTTTAAGTTCTTCGTTAGAAGTTCTCAAATCATCTGCGCTACCTTTACAAGCATTGATTTCATTTTGCATCTGCATCCATTCTTGAGAACCATATTTAATAGAACCATCGTTCAGTTTATTATTTAGATTCTCTTGCATTTTTGCAGCTTCTTCATCAATGATTTGCGCTTGTCTCTCATTAGCATCAATCTGATTCTGATAATCTGAAGTATCAAGGTCTTGACCTTTGGCTTGTTTCAACTTGGCAGCAGAAGAAGCATTGCTACTATTTGTAGCTTCCATATTTGCTTTCGCATCATAATACGCTTTAATATTAGCCTGAGATTGTACGGCAGCATTTGTCTGTTCAGCAGCCCAATCCGCAGCAGCATCATTCGCATTTTTATTTGCAGTTGCTAAAGCATTTGTAGCATCCGCCTCATTTTGTTTAGCCTGCGCTAATTTATTAGAAGCGTCTCTTGCTTTCTTAACCTGTTCATTATATGCTTTAAGCTGTTTTAATAAAGTCTTATCTTTGATTCCTTTTAAAGAAACTTCTTTTCCAGACTTAATTGCGTTTTTCTGGGAATTAGATAACTTCTTAGCTTTCTTACCACCAAGAATACTGTTACCCTTGGTCTTAACTGCACTATCAGCTTTATTCTTATTAGCTTGTGCATTGTCACGTTCTTTCTGATATTTAGCTTGGTGCTTACTAGCTTCTCTTACAGCAGTCTGACTATTTTCGTACTGTTTCTTCTTATTTTTGACTTGACTGTCCAACACATCATTCTGATATGTGTAAGCAGGTTGACCTGCATAATTACTTGCAATTGCTTGAGAATCTTGTACATTTTTCAGATATACCTGTGCATCATATAACGCACTGTTAGCATTTGATAGATTTGCACTTGTCTTAGCAGCAGAAGATTTTGCAGACTTTGTACTCTTAACCGCTTTATTATAAGCAGTAGCTTTTTTCTTTGCAGACCCTTTGAGTCCCTTAGTAGAGATCGTCTTACCTGCTTTAATGCTCTTGTTAAGAGACGCTTTCTTTTTCTTAGATAATCCAGACTTATTGACCGCTTTTTTAGCAGATTTCGCCTTAGATTTCTGACTCTTTGTCGCTTTTGAAACATTCTTTTGTGCTGTTTTATTAGCAGAAGAAGCACGACTCTGAGTAGATTTTGCAGAAGAAACATTAGATTGTGCTTCGGATAACTGATCGTTTGAAGTTTGAACTAATCGTGCAACACCAGACTCTCCCGTAGATGCAGCAGAAGAACGATTAGATAATGTATCATAGGAGTTTTGTAAGTTTTCAATTGCTTTCTGCGCCTTTTCAGTAGGCATATTCAACCATTGATTGAATAAATCACGCTGAGTATTCTTTAACTGTTGGGCAGCAGAATTGCATTTAATGTAATTCTCCCATAAATTCTGATAGGACTCCACAGCAGAACGCATGTTATCATTTTTGATAGTATTGATATTCATACTACCGTTACGCACACGTTCAAAGTATGTCCGTAATCGTTTCTGATTCTTTTTCTTAGAACTGTTCTTTGTCTTAGGAACTGTCTTAATTGCCTTACTTGCAAAAGAACTTGCCTCAGATTTATATTTCTTAGCTGCTTGCTGATTTACAGAAATTTCTTTGCCTGTTGATTTATATTGATTCCACAGTGCGCTTTGCTTAGTTTCTGGTTTCACATAATCATTGATCATATTAGCAAAATTTTCTGTAGCAGTTGCAGCTCGATCAATAGCAATTGCAATGAAGTCAAATTGTTTACCCATATTGTCAAGCAATGTGGCAAATTTTGACTTTTTCTTTGTACTCTTATCTGTAGCTTTGCTGTCTTTTTTCTTAGAATCCGTGTTCTTTTTAGTTGCTTCCGTGTTCTTTTTAGTGGATTCTGTATGCTTTTTGGTAGAAGAAGAACCTGATTTCTCAGCGATACCACCACGCCATCCACCAGAAGCTGTCGCAGACTGCCCAGAAGAAAGAGCCTTGAAAGATGTTCCGTGAGCAAATGCAGACATTCCGCCTTGTACTTTTGCACGAGTAGAAGTATGCCCGTTTGCTAACAAATCAGCTGTTTGTTGATGATTAAAGACAATATCTCCAGAATGGATATCTGCAAATTCGGGACCTGTTGTACCAAGTAAAAACATTCTTTGGGAATTCTTAGGAATAATAGCTTCTACACCCAATTCTCCAACAAGTGTTTTCCCTGAAGTTTTGGCACCAATATTTCCGCCTGCGAGTGCATTTGCTGTGCCTTTTGCATAAGCGGTTGACCATGCCATTGATCCACGAGCAAATGTACCATAGGCTTTACTTGGTTTGCTTCCACTTTGGCTATAATTTACAGATACATTAACAGACTTATCATGTAAGCCATTGATCGCTGATTTTGCAGCTTCAACATCATGTAATCCACTTGTATTGATAGTAACTTTTGGAGCCGGATGCATCTTACCTAATGCATTCAACTTTCCTTTAATGCTACTAATTTTAGATGAAGCGCTATCTTTTACTTTGACGGTAATGTTCTTGTTTTTCAGTTTCTTTAAAGCACTAGCAATCTTCTTAATGACAGAAGAGGCATTGCCTTTTGCTTTAATAGAAACGCTCTTAGATTTTAATTTCTTAAGAGATTTAGAAATAGAAGAAATTGTTTTCTTTGCATTTCCTTTAACCTTAATAGAAATGCTTTTGGATTTCATGCTAGATAAAGATTTCTTGATAGAATCAATTGTCTTTTTAGCATTTCCTTTGACATTTACTTTAACATCTGACTTAGATGATTGCTTTTTACTAGCATTTTGACTAGCAGAAGCAGAAGATTTTGAACCACCAAATAATCCTTTTATGCCACCTGTAATGCTTGACCAAATGCCTTTTGCACCAGATGTAAACTTGTCATATTTAGTGTTATCAGTCTGCCAATTCTGTGCTCCAGACTTAACCTGTGGTTTCTGATATGTAGTAGAATTCTGTTTTGTTTGAGCACTCTTAAATACTCCATTTAAATTAGAAGGAATACTTTTAACAAAGTTAGTTAGAGATTGAACTTTCTTTGTCTGTTCGCCAGTATTTTCTTCAGATTTTTTCGTCGTATTATTTTTGAACTCTTTTGTCTGGCGCTCTTTGAAGAAACTATTGATCTTGTCTAAAATGGAAGGAGATTTATTCTCTTTACCAGAAGTTTCTGTCTTGGTCTCTGTGTTAGGCTTCTCATTCTTAGAAGAAGTGCTGTCTTTCGATCCAGATTCAGACTTTTTACCCTTGGTATCAGACTCATTTTTCTTAGGTTTAGTATCTGGTAATTTACCGTCAGCCCAAGTAACCTTAATCTCATTGCCTTTATGTGCTTTGTTATAAGCGTCAATGATGGTTTTAACATCTTGGTTATCTTTACTTGCAGTAACATTTCCGCTCTTATCGACTGTTGCGCCATTACGTTTTAACTCTTTTTGGACATCGTTCTTGTCTTTAAACTTCGTTTTAACGTAATATTTATTGTCTGTTGCACCAGCAGTAATAAGATCCTGACGGGCTTGAACGGCTTTAAGATATGCTTCCATATCTTTCTTCGAACCAGTTTTATCTGCTTGCTGTAATGCGGCTTGAACTGCATTTTCTTTTTTCTCATACTCAGCTTCGTATTTTTGATTTAGTTCACGACCATTTTGACCTAACACAGAATCTTGAGCTTTTGTTGCCTTGTCTGTAGCAGAAGATCCTTCATCGAAAATTTTACTACGTTCTTTCTTTGCATCTTTGGATGTACCCCAGCTATCACCTCTGTCTTTGAGTTTTTGTTTATACTCATCAACAGAGTTCGTTAAAGCCGTTTCTGCTTCAGATGCATTAAGTTTTATGGTAAGTGTTTGCTCGAATCCTTCTGGTAGTTCTTTTTCATTTCTGCGCAAATCTTCAAGTTGTTGTTTGTATTTTTCGATTTCCTTACCTTGAGAATCTCCTAATGATCCACCATTTTTCTGCCAAGCCTGTGACCATTCATTCAGTTTTTCACTAGCACTATCCCATTGCTCTGTAAGAGAATCAAACTGCACATCCCAACCGTATGTTTTAAGATTATTCAAGATGGATTCAAATGGAGTGATACCCATTCCCATCTTTTTAGCCGCCTTACCAACATTGTCAATTTTAACTTTATAATCGCCAGTTTTTGCATTGAGTTTAGCCATAGCTTCACCAGAAGCATTTGTCATGTTCTGTAACTGACTTACAAACGCTTTAGGACCTGAATCGTCAGAAGTAAAATACTTCATGATATGATCATAGTTTTCTTTGAAATTCTTATCATCCGTCTTTCCAGTAGGAGAGATAAGACCTGCCATTTGCTTAAATTGGTCGGTTCCAACTTTACCTTTATCCCATTCGTCTTTGGCGCTCTTTAATCCAGACACAAAAGTATTGTAATTTGCATCATCGTCAGCAGATTTTGTAGCTTGAGTATACGTGTCAAGAGTATAAGATAATCCACTATCTTTGTATTTCGCAACATTATCAAGACGCTGTTTTAGCTGTTCAAGAGAACCTGTAAAGATTTCATTCTTATCGGTAATTAAGTCATAGGCTTCAGACAACTGATCGAGGCTAAGGTTTTCAAAATATCCTTTACCGAATATTTTGTCAAAGTCAACAGAAGAATTAAGCTGTTTACCTAATTTCTCATATTTACCGCCTTGTTCGGTCATATAATCTTTAATCTTTCGTAAAGATTCTGCTTCTTTATCATAGCCCTTTTCATTATTTTCATGAAAACTTTCGGTCTTTTTATTGGCTTCATCTACGGAGTCAGCAACACCTTCAATGACGTTTTTAACTTTCTGTCCACCAATTTCCAATCCTTTGGAATCAAGTTTTAACAACTCATCTTTGCTTGTAGCTTTAGAAGTAATTTTGGAAATATACTCCTGCATCGTTTTATCATCAAGCTTTTTACCAGTGCTTGACAATACAGGTGTGTACATAATTTCCTTTCCTTCAAACATACTACCGTCAGCACCAGCCATAGAAGAAGAGATTAATGTACTATAAGATTTCTTTTTATCATTATTTAACAATACAGGTCTTCCATTGAGGTCTACATTGCCGACTTTGGATGAACCTTTGGATAATCTGTCATTTCTGGCAGACTGATATTGAGAAATTAATTTCGTAAATTCTTTCTGATCTTGAAGATTAGTTACCGTCTTTTGATCTTTAGTTTTCTGACCTTTAAACTCATCGTTAAGAGTCTTGATCATTTTTTGAACATTTTGTCCGTTAGATGTTAATACATCGCTTCCAGACATGGACACGCCAAGCATACCAGACAACTCTTTAGTAGAAGCTCCTGTCTTTTTCTTAAGAGTCTCAAATTGTTTATTGATTTGCTTTTGCCATTCACTAGCAGTTAAAGAAGTATCCCCTTTAATGTCAGAGAATTTTTCATAAGCATCTTTCAGAGAACTATCGGTTGCCAGTTTGCTTGTAAAACTACGAACTTTCTGTTCTTGTTCCTCAAGATATTTTTCTGCACCTTTACCAGACATCTTATCAGAACTTAGATCCATATTACTTACATAATTTTTGGCAAATTGCTGGGATGTCTTGTCTAATGTCGCAAATCCTTGAGATGCCTCAAGCGTATTTTCAAGAGTAGTAGATTTAAATTCTTTAAGCTGATCCTGAACTTCTTTCAGATTACTCTTTGTGGCTTCAACATATTTGCTCATAGTGTTGTCTTTAACACCGAGTCCACCACTATCGAAGTTTGCGTTATTTAATAATGTAGATAACTGTTGGTCTGTTAAGTTGTCAAGATCTGCATTTTTACCAAGAATACTCTTTGCTTCTTTCTTATAAGCCTTTGTGTTCTTGATCATACTAATAAGATTAGATTTGTTAGAATTTAATCCATCACTTGCGATAGATTTCTTGCTTGCAAAGATGCTATGAAGAGCACCAGAATCTTTTGTACCAAGTAAGAATTGCCCAGCTAAATTTGTTGCTGCTTGTGCACCGTTTCCAATAACAGCACCGATAGCTGTACCTGCACCAGGAGCAATCAGTGTACCAATTGCACCACCAATTAAAGCTCCGCCAATACCAACACCTTTCTTTCCACCAGTCAGTAGTCGTCCGACATTACCAGCAAGGCTTCTATCGCCAACTTGATAACCTTCAGTTGCTTTATTCATGTTTAAAGCAGCAGCTTTGTTCTGAATAGCTAAATTCTTCTTACTGGCAATCGCCTGTTTATTTTTCTGGATTTGACGTTCATATTTCTTGATAGATTTGTCAATCGCAGAATTGTTGTCAATAATAGCATTTCCTTCGCTATCCATTGATTTAACAAGATCTTTGTTGGTTTTAACAAGTTGTTTCTTTAATTCAAGATAACGACTGTAATCAGATTCAGACAGTCCTACATTCTGATTAGTTGTATTATCAACACCTTTGGCGAGTCTGTTGAACTCTGCCTTGATGTCATTTACAGAGTCGAGTTTAGACTGACTCTTATTGATTTTCTTGTTGTATTTGTTGAGATTCTTTGTGCCTGCGTTTAATGCTCTGCTACGAATATTGTTAGCTAATGCATTGACACCAGCGGCAGCAGCAGTACCAGCAGCAAGTAATACGGCAGGGAGATTAGCAACCATAGTTTCTTTTAATCCAGTGCCTATATTACTAAGTGATGTCTTTAATTCTCCAAGCTTGGCTTTTGTTTTTGTTATACCATTTGAGAATTTGGTATGAACTTTTTCAACCCCACCTCCAACATGCGTCTTAAACTTGCTCGCAAAACTTGTTGTTGATTTTTCTGCTTTTTCAAGATTAGCATTGTTATTAAATCGTTTCATTGCTTCAGTAGCAGAGTCAGCAGAATTATTTATTGATTCAAAAGAAGCAGAGATATCGTGTTTCCGTAATGCTTCAGATACTTCGTTTCCTTTATTTTCAAAGGATGATTCTGGCTGATTAACAGCCAAAGTCATTGCATCGTTAATCACTGCTGAATTTAATTTGGATTTTTGCATTTTGTCGATTTGTTCATCAATTGACAATCCATCTTTATTTTTTGCAATTTCCGTAACCAATCCGCTAAACAGATCATTTTTCATATTTCTTTGATCTGAAGATAAATTATTTAAATCCTTAATATTTTTAATTGCGCTACCTAATTTTTCAAATGACAAAAGCGTTAGGCATGGCGTTTTATATATAAGTTGCGTTCATATATATAAAATGGTACAATTAAAAATATAAATAAGTTAATGCGGAGGTAATAAAAATGTCATTAATTAAATGTCCAGAATGTGGACAAGATATATCAGACAAAGCCGAAAATTGTATTCATTGCGGATATCCTATTAAACAATATCTCGAATCTAGCAAAATCCAAAATTTAAAAGAAAATCAAGTATGTAATATCAATCATAATCCCGTTGACTTCTCTGACATCACACCATATCTTACAGAATCTTGTGATACTGATATAATGATCAAAATATTATTAAAACTTAGAGATATGGAACAACGAATCGGCTTGCTAGATGAACTTGAGCTGACAAAATATATTATGACACAACATGTTATTCCTAAAGAATATGCGGCAGACACTTACGATCAATTTCTTGAAAAACTAGCAAATAAATTACAAAATAATACTCACTGTTTAATTCATAAAACAACCACATATGACTTATCTCCTGTAAAAGAATATCTCAAATCACATAGTGGATGTAGTATTAAACTTATGGGAATGATTAAAAAAATTCCAGAGCTAACAAAAAGAGATGCCACATATTTAATAGATTTTATTAATAAAAATCATATTATTCCAATATGTTATCCTGAAAAATACGATGACGTTGTTATAGAAGAATACATCAAGGAGATTGATCAATATTGGATACAAAAACATAATCCAAATCAAGCGATAGAACCTCAAATCCAGATGTCAACCAACAAACCTTCATGCCCTAACTGCGGATCAACAAATATCAAAAAGATAACTGCTAGTTCTCGCATTGTTAGCGGCTTAGTGCTAGGAATATTGAGTTCAAACATTGGTAAAACATACCAATGTAATAAATGCAAATATAAATGGTAGGAGTACGCAAATGAATTTAAACAAAGGACATGCCTTGATTGCTGTTCTATCAATTTGTTTATCATTTAGTGTTGGAACTAATATCAAAACTAGCGAAGAACATAAAAAAATAAGGTCAAAATACGAAGATGTAAAAGGTTCTTATGATGATATTTATTCACGTTATTATGATCTTTCCAAAGAGAATGATAAAATACAAGAAGATTTGAGTCGTTCCAGTGGAGAATATAATGATCTATGGTATAAATATACGACACTAATTGACAAATACGATAAGTTAAAAGCAAAATATAAAAAGGTAGCAAAACCGAAAAAATCTACATCAAAGAAATCATCTAGCTCAAACAATACCAGTTCATCATCAAATAATTCGTCTTCTTCAGACTCCGATAATTCTTCATCCGCAAGTTATACAGTCTACATAACAGACTACGGTAATAAATATCATGCTTCTGGTTGCAAATATTTAAAGAAAAGTTCAATAGCAATTTCTAAATCGGAAGCAATACAGAAAGGATATTCTGCATGTTCGGAATGTAATCCGTAATGCAAGAAATATTTACAAATGCAACAACTGTGGGTATAAATGGTAGAAGAGAAGTATAACAATAAGAGAGAATGTAGATTACAACATTCTCTCTTTAATTTACTTATTCACTTTTCTCACTAATCCATTTAATAGCGTATTCTTCTAATGACTTATAGTCCAAACATCTCTGCGCCAATTTTGAATCTGGAAATTTATATTTCTTTTCGTATAAAGAAGTGGCAGCATCGGCTAAATTTAAAGTATTTATCATTTTCATTTCGCTGTTTAACAAATTGATATATTTACTTTTTTCTTCATCAGACTTGAATGTCCTATATGTATCAATATCTTTCTTAACAAATGATGTTACTTCATTTTTTGGTATAGGGAACATATAGTTTAAATTTACGACTGCAATCAACCTTGATGAATTCTTAGGATCATAAATTTTAAAGAAATCTGGTTGCTTTCTCATACGCAAATGTCGTTTCTGTGCATGAGATACTTGAGTAATATAATAATAATCGTCAGTTTCAAACAGAATACCAAAGAATGGTTTGTACTTATCCGTACCATAATCAGTCATTGGTATACGATGTTCAAATTCTCTCAAAAAATCTAAATACTTTTCATTAACATTTATCCACTTCATTTGTAAAATCTCCATAACTATAAAAAGGAACAAGCGTTTACTTGCTCCTTTTATTAATACGATTTTGGTAGGCTTCGTAACCTCATATAGAAAACACTTTGTTTTC
>OLRB01000811.1_pt1 | contig 16323 bp, 13 predicted proteins | sample 1672751 | NCBI WGS metagenome assembly OLRB01 (sample SAMEA3136720, study PRJEB25190) | human gut metagenome | biome: human gut; feature: human-associated habitat; material: faeces | place: Austria | collected 2013
GTAAAATTTAAATTTTCTGATAAAAAAATATTTTTCCATTTATGAAAAAATTATTAAAATATAAAAAAATAGAGGCTTATCGCCTCTATTTCATTCCTCTTGCTGTATAAATTAAATCTTCTACAGTATCAAAATCTCCGTATGTAAATCCGTCTTTTTTAAATGTAACTGCATAATCTTTATTAAAAACTAAAACAACTACATTCTTTCCTCTTCCCATTTTTTTAATCTTTCTATACTTTAATTCAGATTTTAATCCATTCTGATTATTTAGTACTAGATAATCTTTATAGAAATCTATTTTTAATTTTATCTCATCTGTACCATTTTCTTCTACAACCTTTTTAAAACTTTTTGAACCAAGTACACTATAAGATATAAATAATTCCCACACAAGCATAACAAGTCCAAATATTGCAAATGCTAGTCCATAGGCAATAGCTCCTGTAAATGCTCCATAACCACCTACTACTACCAAGATTAAACTAAGTATTATACTTACAGTTTTTATTTTTCTATTTGTAGAAAGTTTTACAGATTCTACATAATCCTCTTTTGTTATGTAGCTAGTATTTCTAGCTTTTATTACTTCTGATTTAGCCAATTTTATTTCCCCCAACTACGCTTTTTTACTAATATTTTCTTTTACTATTGGTATAAGTAAGTCTTTTAAATCTTCTAAAGTTCCTTCTTTAAATCCATCTTTTTTAATTAACATAATTACATTTTTGCCAAAAATTATAATAAGCTTGTCCTCTGTTTCCTTTATCATCTGCATATCTGAATATTTTAGTTTTATCATTTTTGAGTTGCTAGTTATCATTTCTGCATGATTATTGAAAAAGTTTACAGTCTGAACCATATCTTTTCCACCCTGAGCCTGTAATTTCGATCTATACTGGCTTTTACCCATTTTTCTAGGCAGATAATAAAATCTCCAGACAAGTATACCTATTGCAAGAAGTATTGATGCTATAGCTGCTATAGTTTTACCTCTATTTAACCCATAGAACCCCATAGCTATACCTAGCACTCCAAACCCTATACTCATTATAGAATAGATTTTTGGAATACCAAATTTCATAACTTCTATCATATCTTTTTCACTTATTTCATTTCTAGTTCTAATTGTCATTCTTTCACCTCTTTTTGCATAGTATAGTATATTATAACACAAAAAATCCCCGAATTTTAAAAAATCCGGGGAATCTATTAAACAATCTAAAAATCAAATTTTAAACTAGAATAGTCCTGATATTACTCCGTTTTCATCAACATCTATTCTTTCTGCTGCTGGAACTTTTGGAAGTCCTGGCATCTTCATTATAGCACCTGTAAGTGCTACTATGAATCCTGCACCAGCTGATACAGTTAAATCTCTAACTGTTATTCTGAATCCTTCTGGTCTACCAAGTTTAGTCTGGTCATCAGTTAATGAGTACTGAGTTTTTGCCATACATATTGGTAATTTGTTGAATCCTAATCTTTCAAATTTAGCTATTTCTTTTTCAGCTTCCTTAGTGAAGTCTACACCCTCAGCTCCATATATTTTAGTTGCTATTGCATTTATTTTTTCTTTTATTGATAGGTCTTCATCGTAGCAGTACTGGAAGTTATTTTCTTCTTCATCTATTAATCTTAGTATTTCTTTAGCTACTTCGATTCCACCTTCTCCACCTTTTGCCCAAACTTCAGATAATGCAACATTTACACCTAATTCTTTACATTTATCTTCAACTAATTTAAGCTCAGCTTCTGTATCCATTGGGAATCTGTTTATAGCAACAACTGCTGGTAATCCAAATACTTTAGTTATGTTTTCTACGTGTTTTAATAAGTTTGGAAGACCTTTTTCAAGAGCTTCTAAGTTTTCTTCATTTAACTGATCTTTAGCTACACCACCGTTGTATTTTAATGCTCTTATTGTAGCAACTATTATAACAGCATCTGGTTTTAAGTCAGCCATTCTACATTTTATATCTATGAATTTTTCAGCACCTAGGTCAGCACCAAATCCAGCTTCTGTTAATACGTAATCTGAGAAATGCATAGCCATTTTTGTAGCTATAACAGAGTTACATCCGTGAGCTATATTAGCGAATGGTCCACCGTGTACAAATGCTGGTGTTCCTTCTAATGTCTGAACTAAGTTTGGTTTTAATGCGTCTTTTAATAATGCAGCCATAGCTCCATTAGCTTTTAATTCTCTAGCTGTTACAGGCTGTCCATCGTAGTTGTAAGCAACTATTATGTCACCTAATCTTTCTTTTAAGTCAGCTATATCATTTGCTAAACAGAAAGCAGCCATTACTTCTGAAGCAACTGTTATATCGAATCCATCTTCTCTTGTTACACCGTCTACTCTTCTTCCTAATCCGTCTACAACATTTCTAAGCTGTCTGTCGTTCATGTCGACACATCTTCTCCAAGTTATGCTTCTTGTGTCTATGTTAAGAGCATTTCCCTGATGTATGTGGTTGTCAAGCATTGCAGCTAATAAGTTGTTTGCTGCTCCTATTGCGTGGAAATCACCTGTGAAATGAAGGTTTATATCTTCCATTGGAACTACCTGTGCATATCCTCCACCTGCAGCTCCACCTTTTATACCGAAAACTGGTCCTAGTGATGGTTCTCTAAGAGCAACTAATGCATTTTTTCCTAATCTTGAAAATGCATCTGCAACACCTATTGTTGTAGTTGTTTTACCTTCTCCTGCTGGAGTAGGGTTTATTGCTGTTGCAAGTATTAATTTAGCTTTTTTCCCTGTATCTCTTTTTAATAAGTTGTAGTCAACTTTAGCTTTATATTTTCCGTAAAGTTCTATATCGTCTTCTGAAAGACCAACTTTTTTAGCAACCTCTCTTATGTCTAAAGGTTTAGCTTCCTGTGCTATTTCGATATCAGATTTGAATCCCATGTTAATTCCCTCCAACTAATAATTTTGATTTTATAGATAAAAATATTTTTTTACGTTTCCTATATTTAGATTATATTCAAAAACACGAATAATTTCAAGTATTTTTTCAAAATCATTCTTGTTATTATATTTAAAATCATTCTCCCATTTATTGTTGTTCTATTTTGCAGCTATAGCTCCATAAGCTATAGAGTATAATTTTGACTCATGTGTATCAGCTCTTGAAACAAGTACAACTGGAGCCTTTGCACCCATAATTATACCTGCAGATTTAGCATTTGCCATATATGTAAGTGCCTTTCCTATTCCATTTCCTGTTTCTATATTTGGAACAAGTAAAATATCAGCATCTCCACCAACTTCACTATTATATCCCTTTATTTTACAAGCTTCTTCTGATACAGCTAGATCAAATGCTATTGGACCTTCCACAACGGCATTTTTTCCGAACATTCCATCTTTGCACATGTTTTTTAGTTCGTCTGCATCTAATGTTGCCTTCATCTTAGAATTCACCTTTTCTTTAGCTGCTAGACAAGCAACTTTTACAGTATCTATTCCCAGTGATTTTGCAGCCTTTATGGCATTATCTACTATTTTCTTTTTCTGAGATACATCTGGATTTATATTCATTCCACCATCAGTAAGTATTAAAAGCTTATGATAAGAAGGCACTTCATAAATCATAACATGGCTTAGTAAACTATCAGTTCTAAGTCCGTATTCTTTATTTAATACCTCTTTTAAAATTATTGACGTATCTAATAGTCCCTTCATAACATAATCTGCTTTTCCTGATGATACTAGCTTTACTGATTTTTCAGCACATAGCTTTAAATCGCATTCATTTATAACTTCTACATCAGTTAAATCGAATTTGATTTCATTAGCTATTTTTCTAATTTTCTCCTCTTCACCTATAAGAATTGCTTTTATTATATTCATCTCACAGGCATCTTTAACAGCTAATAAAACTTCTTCATCATGTGCAACTGCTACAGAAAGAACTGCTTTTTCATTACACGATTTTAACTCATCGAAAATATCGTCTAATTTTTTTATCATACTACACCTCCAAATGCATTTTTTATGATAAATATTATTAAAATATTCTATCCTATGTTTTCTCTTTTGTCCTTAGATATTAAAAATTCTATATATTTATGTTTTACTTCCTTAGCATCAAATTTAACTATTTTAAATACAATCCGCATAACAACACCCATTCCAAATGCACTTATAATAGTTCCAATACCTACTGGACCTCCTAAGAAATAACCTATAATAAGTACTATTACCTCTATACAACTTCTTATAAATCCAATTGGTTTTCCAGTTCTTCTATGGAATAAAAGCATCATACCATCTCTAGGACCTGAGCCCATTGCTGCACCTATGTACCACCACATACATATAGAAAGTAGTGTAAGTCCCATTATTACCATAAACACGCTCATTAAAAATCCATTAGTATGAGGAACAAAATCTAAATACATTATTAAATCTATAAACAATCCAAAAAATATCATATTTAAAACTGTTCCCCAGCCAATATACTCTCCAGAAATCTGGTCTAAAATTATAACCATTAAAGATACTATTATAGATGCCTGACCTATAGTAATTCCTAACTTTTGAGAAATACCTATATGTAAAACATCCCAAGGTGCAACCCCTATATTTGCATTAATCATAAACACCGTACCTGTCGCACCAATAAAAAATCCAGCAAACAACCTAATAAACCTAAACAAACTTATCTTTTCCTTTTTACCACCATTTTCCAAAATAACTACCCTCTCCCTAAAAAAAATTCTATTAATATAAGTTTATAACTTTTTCGTAAATAAGTAAATTACAAGAAAAAATATAAGATAATTTATTTGTGAAACTCAAAAAAATGACTAATCACTTTCAGAACTTATAGATATTTCCTACTCTCATTATACAATTTGATTGGACAAGAGAATTAACAATAAACATAGATAAAAAATGAGAATAAAAAAATAACTATAACTCGTTGACTATCTGCAAGCGTAGGCTACGCCGTAGCTGAAGCCAGGAAACGAGTATAGTTATTTTTTATTCTCACTATTTTTTATCTATATTTATTTAATTCTCTTAAACAAGCATTTGTAACCTCATCCATTGGATCAAGTTCATAAGCTCTTTCTATGTAATAAGCTGCATCGTCCATATTTCCATTGTTGAAATATGCCATACCTAAGTTACATAATATCTCAGGATCTTCTTTTCTAAGTTTAGCAGCCTTTTCAAAGTACTCTATAGCTCCTTCAAGGTTGTATTTCTGAGCTTCTAAAAGTCCCATTTCAACAAGAGTATCAACCTGAGTTGGTCTTAATACTAGTATTTTTTCAAAGTATTTCTGAGCATTTTCAATATCAGCCATACCTTTATATCCTAGTGCTATCATGAATAATAAATTCCACCAATCTGGGAACTCATCTTCTAATGGAAGAAGTTTTTCTAATCCTTCTTCACATTTTCCTGAAAGAACTAAAGTGTATCCTTCTTCATACTGAACTTTGTAGTCCATCTTACCTAAGTTATCCTGAATTTCAGCTACTATATCGTCATCTAATTCTAATTTTAAAGCTTCTTCCCAAGTTAATTTAGATTTTATATACTGGTCCTGATTATAGTAGTGGTATCCTAACTGATAATAAGCTAGACCAAAGTTTGGATCTATATTTATTACTCTTTCTAATTTATCAAGTGCATCAAGTAAAAAGTCATTTACTGCTTTTGCATCTTCATCTTTTTTGTACTGTTCTGCTATCTGCTGACAGATTATAGCATAATGATATAGCCCATTTACATCTTCTGGGTATTTATTTACTAGTGATTTCATGTATATTAATGAATCAGTGTACTCACCTATTTCAAAGTATTTATTAGACATATATCCCATATATGCTTTTAAATCTAAGTCTAATCCTTTAGCAAGTGCTTCTATAAATTTATCATATTCTTCATTGTATTTGAATGTAGAATCTATACCCATTATATAAATCATCGCATCTGCTATAGACATAGAGTTTAAACTTTCCTGTGCAGTTTTATCCTTTATCCCTTTAACAAGAACCTCATTTTTTATTGGAACATCAAGTCCTTCTGCAGGAATATCGTATCCTTTTATTTTGAAATCCCCGTCTGCTTTAAGAGTTATAAAAGCAAGCTCATCTGTTTTTTTAAGAAGGTATTTTTCTATTTTATATTTCATATTTATTCACCTTTCCTTTTTATTTGTATATTCAACTAAATTTCCACTCTATACGATAGAGATTTTTCAAATATCTTTGAAATATCATAATCGAACATCACTATATTGTCAATCTTTTCAGGATTTATCATAATATTTTCCTTTAATGCCTCTACATCGTATCTAAATGGCTCAAATTGAACATATTTTATTATCATTTTTGCTGGTGTATCGAAGTGTTTTGGAATATACTTCTTAACATTTTCGTCATCCTGAAGGAATACATGGCATCTATTTTTAAAGTCCTCAGGATAATTTCTAACAAAGAAATCTGGCACATTGCTAGTTTTTCCAAGAGATACATAATCGTATTTTAAAATATCTCTAAATAATTCTATATCTTCTCCTATTTTTTCTTCATAGAAGTCTAATAAAATTTTATAGTTCTGATTTTTTCCCTGTCCAGCATCAAAATATCCATTTGAGTCATGATACTCGGCAAATTCTTCATAGAATTTAAATGGAGACTCTCTGTAATATCTCTTTACAATAAATTCCATAGACATTCTAAAGTTTCCTGAGTTGTAGTATCTTTCAACCATCTCCTCAATATCTTTTAATTTTAATATTTCTCCATAAGAAATATATTTATTAGATAAAACCTCGTAAGGTGGATATGATTTATACTCAAACCCATGCATATCAGCCATTTTTCTTATTCCTGTTCCCTTAATCATCTTTAAGAATCCTAGCTGTAGCTGCTCTATTCCTAAGTTATATACATCGTTAAATGATTTCTCAAACCCTTTATAGCCTTCATAAGGTAATCCTGCTATTAAATCTAAGTGCTGATGTATATTTTTATAAGATTCTATCTGTTTTACAACTTTAGATAATTTTACAAAATCGTCTTTTCTTCCACATGCCTCAAGTACATTTGGGTCTGTAGACTGAACACCTATTTCAAATTGGAATAAACCTGGCTTACAGTCTTTTAAGAATTCCAACATCTCATCGTCAATTAAATGAGCAGTTACCTCAAAATGATATGTCGTAAATCCATTATCATTTGCCATAAGGAATTTCATTATATCCATAGCTGTTTTTTTCTTAGCATTAAATGTTCTATCTATAAACTTTATCTGTGCAACTCTAGCATCTATAAGATTTTTTAAATCTTTTTTAACTCTATCTAAACTAAAGTATCTAAGACCTTTAATTGCTGATGATAGGCAGTACTGACAGTTAAATGGACATCCTCTTGAAGATTCATAGTAAACTATTCTATTTTCGTATTCTTTAGGATCCATGTTATCGTATGGACTAGGTATTAAGTCTAAGTCCTGTAGATAAGGTCTTTCTTCATTCACTACAACTTTTTCTCCATCTCTCCAAACAAGACCTTTTATATCAGCTGCATTCATCTTCTCATTTAACATAAGACAAACATCTCTAAATGTAACTTCACCTTCTCCATAAAGGATATAATCTATAAAGTTATGCTCTTTCATTAAGTTTTCGCTATCGTAACTAACTTCTGGTCCACCTAGTCCTATTATAAGATTAGGCATAACCTTTTTTAAGTTCTCACAAAGGCTCATTATATCTACAACATTCCAGATATACACTGAGAAGAACACAGCATCGTATCCGCCTTTGTATATATCTTTTAAAATATAATCAGCTTGGTTATTTATCGTATACTCTCTTATTTCTGTTTCTTGCACATCTTTTGCAAATTCTTTTAAATATCTTATCGCTAAATTTGTGTGTATAAATTTAGAGTTAAGGGTTGTAAGCAATATCTTCAAAAAATCACCCTCCAAAAATTATTTTTTATTTTATTTGTGCAATATTCTTATCTAATTTACTTTAATACTGCAATATTCTCATCTTTCCTTGTATTTTACGCTTTATTTTATTATTATAATAATTGTAGGTAATATATTATAATCGTCTATTTTGACAGAAAGGATAGCTAACATGGAAAAGTTTGAAAAAGTTTCACTTAATGATTTATCTGTTCAAGACCTTCTTCTAATAATAAAAGCACTTGAATACACTCACGAAAATACTAAACTAAATGTATTCGGCGACCTTAGAAATAATCTTGTAAAAGAACTTTGTTTCCTTACTGAAACAACTGAGTCTGAATTTCTTTCTTATATAGAATCTTTATCAGAGTAACTTTTATTATGATTTTTTTAAAAATCTAAAGCAGTACTCTCCTGATTTAGATACTACATTTATTTTTAATAAATTTCCATTTATACTTTTTGATTTTACTGTAAGTTTGTTTAATATAGGGTCTTGAATTGAATCGCCCTCATTTAACGCAATAATCTCTAGAGGATTTGCCTTCGCATTATACTCTTTTTTATTAATTTTATACTTTTTAAGTTTTACAGTATAATCTGCCATGGAATTTACAAAGTCTATATTCTCTATTTCCGTTGAAGCACTTTGACCTAATAGTGAGAATAGGACTTTTTTTATTGAATTTATATCTGTACTTTCATCCCTATCCTCTACATATATATCAAAAATAGCATCCAATAATCCAGAGCATATATCATCACTCGAATCTCTTTTTCCATCCTTGTACTCATCTATCATTTTTATAAGAGATATTCTATACATCTGGAACTTTACAACTTCCGATTTTTCCATATATATATTTAGTGAAATTAATCTTTCTTTTATAGAATCCATTATCTCTTCATATTCAACAATTGGATTTTTTATTAAAAGGTGCACTAATTCACTATAAATAAGTGCAGCTATTAAATATTCACTATATTTTTTATCAATCTTAAAATACATTACATATTTTTTTACAAGCTCAATAAGCTCTCTATCACATTTTTCACCGTCATTATTTCCAAGTATGACTGGTAGAAAAATATTTAAAAGATTTTCTTTGTTGTACTCTGCTCCATAAAATTTATAATATCTAAGCTCATCCCTAAGTCTATTATTGTCTATATATAAATATCTTTGCTTAAAATCATCTATCAAACATTTTGTATTTACTATCATCAGCATTTTTATTATATCACTATCTGTGTCAAACGCACTTATATACGCATTTTTGATAATATTATCAATTTGATTTTCCATAATTTCACCTCTAATTTAAAAAAAGAGGCTTATAAAAATAAACCTCTCTCTTTACTCTAAACTACTTTAAATCTAAAAACTACATTTTGTGTGGTGCATGCATTCCTAATAATGCAAGACCATTTTCTATTGACTGTCTTGTAGCTTCAACAAGAGCAAGTCTTGCTTTTCTTAATTCTGCATCGTCTACAAGTATTGGGTTGTCATGATAGAATTTGTTGAATGCCTGAGCAAGATCCAGTACAAATCTTGTTACTATATGAGGCTCATTTTTCTTCATTGATGCAAGTATGCATTTGTTGAATGATTCTATAACTTTTAGAACTTCTGAACTTCCTTCATCTGAAAGTAAGCTGTAATCTATATCAGAAGTAACTTCTTCACCAGCTTTTCTTAATACTGCACAACATCTAGCATGAGTGTACTGAACATAAGGTCCAGTTTCTCCATCAAAGCTAAGTGTTTTATCCCAAGAGAATGTATAGTCTTTTATTCTACTATTTGATAATTCCTGGAATACAACAGCTCCTACACCTACCTGTTTAGCTATTTCATCAACATTTTCAGCGTTAGGATTTTTAGTAAGTATTATATCTTTAGTTTTTTCTATTGCCTGTTTTAAAACATCTTCAAGGAATACTACTCTACCTTTTCTAGTAGACATTGTTCCACTTTCAAGAGCAACCATACCAAATGGAACGTGAACAAGGTCTTTAGACCATTCGTATCCCATAAGTTCTAATACTTTGAATAACTGCTGGAAGTGAAGTGCCTGCTGAGAACCAACTACATATAAACATTTGTCGAAATCATAAGTTTCTTTTCTGTATATAGCAGCTGCTAAGTCTCTTGTCATATATAATGTTGAACCGTCTTTTTTAGTTATAAGAGCTGGAGTTAAATTATATGCATCAAGATTTACTATATTTGTTCCTTCAGATTCTTCTAGTAATCCTTTTTCTTTTATTAAATCTATTACTCTATCCATTTTATCTGAATAGAAACTTTCTCCTGCGTATGAATCGAATTCTATGTCTAAAAGATCATAAACTCTTGAGAATTCTTTTAAACTTTCATCTCTGAACCACTGCCATAAAGCTTTAGCTTCTTCATCACCGTTTTCAAGTTTTGTAAACCATGCTCTAGCTTCATCTTCCATTTCTGGATGTACTTCGGCTTCATCATGGAATCTTACGTATAATTTTAATAATTCTGGTATTGGGTTGCTTTCTACTGTTTCTTTATCTCCCCATAATTTGAATGCTACTATTAATTTACCAAACTGTGTTCCGTAGTCTCCAAGGTGGTTTATTCTAACCATATTGTATCCCTGAGAATTGTATATTTTGTATAGTGCATTACCTATAACAGTAGTTCTTATATGCCCTATATGGAATGGTTTTGCTATATTAGGAGAAGAGAAGTCAACTACAACCGTTTTTCCTTTTCCTAATTCACTTTTACCGTAGTTTTCTTTTTCAGTAAGAACTTTATTTATAACTGTTTCAGCTAATTTTGATTTATCAACGAAGAAGTTTACATATCCTCCTAGCTGAACAACTTTTGATATAGCTCCTTTTGGTTCTATTTTACCAGCTATATCTTCTGCTATCATATTTGGAGCTTTTCTAAATATTTTAGCTAATTTAAAGCAAGGGAACGCATAATCTCCCATTTCTTTATTAGGTGGTATTTCTATAAAGCTCTGTATTTCTTCTAAAGTAAGGTCTTCTATCTGTTCTTTTAGAGCAGAAGCGACTTCAAATTTAAAATCCATTATTTCTTCCTCCTCAAATATTTTCTTTATATATTATTAATTTTCTTTATATTTTTCCGTACAAAAATCATAATTTCCCGATTTTACATACTTACACTTATCTCTCTATGTTAAAACAATTTCAACTATTTTTCAAGGTGTTTAGAAAATTTAATCATTCATTTTTTCTTTTTCTATTTATTTACTTTTGAGCTTCTAAGTCCTTCTCACTAATCGCTTTTATTCCGTTCATTTCAAATAGAGCTGCAGTTACTCCTTTTCCTTCTTTTTTTATTCCTTTAAATTCTCCATTGTGTATTTTATTAACACCACAAGAAGGACTTCCCTCCTTCAATATCGCCAACTCTACATCGTATTTTTTTGCCTCTTCTAAGCTAACCTCTGCACCCTTCATATACTCTTTTGTAACATTTACTCCTACTCTAGATATAACCTTACAATTTCCATCTATTACATCTTTTCCTTCTCCACCTATTATCTCTGCAGGCTCTCTCGGAGTAGAAAGACCTCCTGTACACTCTGGGCAAATAGTTATGTATTCCTTTCCCTCTAAATAACTTAAAACAGCCTCATTTCTATTATTTCCACCACTGTACTTACAATTTTCTCCAACTAAACAAGCTGATACAACTATCATAAAACATCCTCCAAATCTATATTAAGCTTAATAAAAAATATCTTTCTCATATACTAATTATACCTTTATATGCACGCCCTTGTCCTAAAATATTTTCCTAACAAACCCTTTTAAAAGTAAACTTTATTAATAAATATTCTCTTTATTTAATCATTAAAAGCTATTTCATATAGTTATAAGGTACAATTTAATAACATTAAAATAATTTTATTATATAGAAAAAAGGTGATGTTCAATCAAACAGCAACAATCTACAGACGATTTTTACATTATCCTCGAACAACGTTCGAGATATAGAAAATCGTCGAAGCCTGGCGCGTTTGATGAACCTCACCTTTTTCTTTAAATATATTATTTTAATGTTACGATTGTGACACCTACACCACCTTCACCGTATCCACCTTGTCTTTTTTTCTTAACATGCTTATTCTTTTTAAGAACATCCTGAAGTCCTGTCTTTAGTACCCCTGTACCAACACCATGTATTACTGTTACCTGCTCTAAACCTGCAACTGTAGCATCATCAAGATATTTTTCAAGTTCAAGAGTTGCTTCTTCAAGATTCATTCCTCTTAAATCTACCTCTCCTTTAACTCTTCCTGATTTTGCTTTTATTACATTTCTAGTTTTCTTAGTAACTGTAGTGTGTTGCTGATTCTTAATTTTCTGAAGCGACTTATATGGAAGTGTCATTTTCATTATACCAATTTGGACAACTGCCTCTTTCTTTTTATCATCTGCTGAAACAACTGTACCCTCCTGGTTAAGTGTTATTACTCTTACATCTTCCCCAGCCTTTAAATTTTTAATTTCTTTTGATGCTACTTTTGGAACTATCATACTCTTAACAGTAGGCTGTAAACTTCCCATTGAATCCGTCAATTCTTTTCTAAGCTGTTCAATCTGTCTACTCTTTTCTTTTGAAGCTCTTTCCTGTTCTAATTCTTTAAGACGTTTTATTATTTCATCTACTTCTTCTTTTGCCTGTCTTGTTATAGAGAATGCTTCACTTCTAGCTTTTTCTATCATCTTTTCTCTCTGATTAGTTAATTTTTCTAGCTTTTCAGCTTCTGCATCTCTTATCATCTGTATTTCAGTTTTTAATTTTTCAGCTTCTGCCCTATCTTCTTCTGCCTTTATTCTATTCTTTTCAACATTCTGAAGAAGGTCTTCAAGCTCTATATTTTCTGTATTTATAAATTCTTTTGCTCTATCTATTATATAATCTCTAAGCCCTAGCTTTCTTGATATTTCAAATGCATTTGATTTTCCAGGTACTCCTATAAGAAGCTTGTATGTTGGGCTAAGTGTCTCTACATCAAACTCAACAGCAGCATTTTCAACACCTTTTTTAGTAAGTGCATAGTTTTTAAGTTCACTGTAGTGAGTTGTAGCTATGCATTTTGCTCCAGCCATTTTAACATCTTCAAGTATTGCAATAGCTAGTGCTGCACCTTCTACTGGATCTGTTCCTGCTCCAAGTTCGTCAAATATAACTAGCGAATCTTCTGTAACCTTATCTAATATAGATACTATTCTAGTCATATGAGACGAGAATGTAGATAAACTCTGTTCTATACTCTGTTCATCACCTATATCTGCAAATATATTGTCATATACACACATACTACTTCCAAAGTCTGCTGGTATATGTAGACCACTCTGTGTCATAAGTGCAAATAGACCGACAGTTTTAATAGTTACTGTCTTACCACCTGTATTTGGCCCTGTTATAACTAATGTATGGAATTCATCGCCTAAATATATTGTATTTGCTACAACTTTTTTAGGATCTAATAGCGGATGACGTCCATTTTTTATTACAAAGTTTTTATCTTTATTTAGCTTAGGGTCTATACCTTTCATCTCAAGAGATAATTTTCCTTTTGCAAATATAAAGTCTATTTTTTCTAATATCTCCTGGTTTGAGATTATTTCTCTAGCTATTTCTCCTATCATTTTTGATAACTCAGCTAAAATTCTCTCTATTTCTTCTTGTTCATCTAACTTTAATTTTCTAAGTTCATTATTCATTTCAACTATACTCATAGGTTCTATAAATAATGTGGCTCCTGAAGAAGATTGGTCATGTACTATACCAGATACAACAGATCTATACTCTGCCTTTACTGGTACAACAAATCTATCCCCTCTCATAGAAATAATACTGTCTTGTAAATACTTCTGATATGTAGCTGAAGATATTATTGAATTTAATTTAGATCTTATAGACTGATTTTTTTGAACGATTTTTCTTCTTATGTCTCTTAGTGTAGATGATGCACTGTCTGCTATTTCTAATTCACTTATTATAGCATTGTATACCGCATCTTCTATTTCTCTATGTATGTAGAGAGATGTAGCTAAAGACTGGATTATTGGGTAGTTGAAATCCTCTTCTTCTCCATCTCCAGATAAACTATTCGCAATTACTCTGGCCGCTCTTAAAGTATCTGCAACCATAAGTAAACTTCCTGGATCAAGAGATGCTCCTATCTCTGCTCTCTTTACCTTATCTAAAACATCATGTATTCCTCCAAGACTTACATGCCCTCTCTTGATTAAAATAGATTGAGCTTCTGTAGTTTCCTGTAATCTATACTTTACTTCTTCAAAATCAGAACTTGGTTCTAACTTTTCAATCTTATTAAGTCCTAAAGAAGATGATGCTTTGGTTTTTAAAATATCTATTATCTTATCAAACTCAAGAACTTTGAATGACTTATTATCCATACTATCCCCTCTTTTCAAATTTTTTTAAATTTATTAATTTAAAATTTTTATGGTTTAAATTTAATTTATTTTATAATTTCTTACGAAACGTTGAATTTACAGACATATTAAGAAAATCGTTTTTTCTTTTTTAAAAAATTTTCAGATTTTGATATAAATTTTGACGTTTTCCAATGTTTTTTTTTCTATTTTGTATTATACTGTTAGTGTAGCTATTTAATATTATACATAAACATATAAAGTTTGTATAATACAAAAGCAATTTTATTTATTATTATTTTATTCAGGAGGACTTTACAAATGTCAAATGTATTAGGACACTTAGAACCAAAAAGAGTTTTCGAAAACTTCGAAGCAATGAACCAGATACCAAGAGCTTCTTATCATGAAGAAGCAGTTAGTAACTGGTTAAAAGAATTCGGTGAAAAATTAGGATTAGAAACTATCCAGGATAAAGTTGGTAACATAATAATCAAAAAACCAGCTACTCCAGGTTATGAAAATTGCCCAGCTGTTATACTTCAGGGACACATGGACATGGTTCCAGTTAAAGGAAAAGGATCTAACCACAATTTCGATACTGACCCAATAGAAATGAGAATAGTTGACGATATGATATACGCTAACAACACTACTCTTGGTGCTGACAACGGTATAGCAGTTGCTATGTCTTTAGCTATATTAGAAGACAACACTTTAAAACACCCAGCATTAGAAGCTGTATTTACAATAAACGAAGAAAGTGGTATGGACGGTGCTTATGCTCTAGATACTTCTTTATTAAAAGGTAAATATCTTCTAAACATAGACTCTGAAGAAGAAGGATGCTTCACTATAGGATGTGCTGGTGGTAAAACTCCACTTATAACATTAGACAGAGAATTCAAAGATGCTTGCAGCTGCAAAAAAGCTTTAAAATTCGCTGTTACTGATTTACTTGGTGGACATTCAGGACAGGAAATACAGTTACAGAGAGCTAATGCAACTAAATTAGTTGTAAGAATGTTAAATATGCTTTCAGTTGAATATGATTTAGCTGACTTAACTGGTGGTACTATGCACAATGCTATACCAAACCATGCAGAAGCAGTTATATTAGTTTCTGATGTTGATGCTGCTAAAGCTGAATTAGAAGAATTATTCAACAAAATGAGAGCTGAATTCGCAGTTTCTGAACCTCACATGAACTTATTATTTGAAGATGCTTCAGTTGAAAAAGTTTATACTGATGAATTCAAAACAAAATTATTAACATTATTAACATTATTACCACACGGTGTAAATTCTTACACAGTTAACGAAGATGGTACTCTTGATACTTCTCTTCCAGAAAGTTCAACAAACATGGCTATAGTTGAAAACGCAGGAGATCAGGTTAAAGTTACTTTCTCTATAAGAAGTGCTAAAGAAACTATAAAAGAAGAATTAGCTAAGAGAGCTGAATTATTAGCTGCTGATTTAGGATGCAAATTCGAAATAATAGCAGGATACCCAGCTTGGGAAGTAATACCTCACTCTACTATAGAAAAAATATGTACAGATTCTTGGGTTAAAATAACTGGTAAAACTCCAGCTATAATAGCTATACATGCAGGACTTGAATGTGGTCTTCTTCTTGACAAAATGGAAGGTGTAGAAGCTATATCTATAGGACCAGATATGTTCGATGTTCACTCTGAAAAAGAACATTTAAGCATACCATCAACTAAAAACTGCTACGAATTCGTTCTAGATGTATTAGAATCTATGAACCAGTACTAAAATTGACGGTACATACAAATTTAAAACTGAATAAATAATAGCTTAAAAGGGATTGTCTCTTCAATTTATTGATGATACAATCTCTTTTTTATTTAACTTTTTTATATATTTTTATATGGACTTTATTTTTATAAGATTTTATATGCATTATATAT
>OLRB01000813.1_pt1 | contig 16268 bp, 9 predicted proteins | sample 1672751 | NCBI WGS metagenome assembly OLRB01 (sample SAMEA3136720, study PRJEB25190) | human gut metagenome | biome: human gut; feature: human-associated habitat; material: faeces | place: Austria | collected 2013
ACGCAAAGAAGGCCACTTAATGTGGCCTTCGTCTTGCGCAGGACTGTAGAGCAGGGAACTTCGTGCCCCGACGCCCGGGAGGACGTTTCATTTAGAAGATGGACCTAGCGTTTATTCCTTCGGGACAAGATCAGCGCAGCCATGAAAGCGATAATCGCTAGCGTTAGCAGCGTCAAAAGCAGAGCGAGCGAGTTGTCGCCCGTCGCAGCCAGGCCAAACAGGCTGGGCTTTTTGGAGCCAGCGGGCTGCGCAGGAATTGTTTCGCCATCGTCCTCGGCGGTGATCTCCCAGCGAATGGTCTTGTTTGCGTCGGCAAGCTCGTTGCCCACCGACGTCGGGACACTCAGCTGCAGATTGAGCACCGTGCTGCCATCGCTCGTGAACGTGGCGACCTGCGTGGGATAGGCGAACACGCTGCCCGGCGTTCCCGTCTGGAGCCAACCGTCAGACGCATCGCCAGCCGACGCCGTTAAGGTAATGGGCGACAGCAGGTGTGCCGTCTCGTGATCGACAACGGCCCGCACAAACACGCGTACCTGGGACTTTACGCCCATGGCACGAACCTCAATCTGTTGCTCGCGCACATCGCCGGGCATTAGATCTTTAAAGGCGGGAAACAGATCGGGCTCCCCCGAGGAGCCCGTCGCCCCCGATACCGTCAGCTGGTGCGCATTTCCGTCATAGGCAATCGCGGGAGTCTCGGCAAACGCGCGGGCAGGAACGGCGAGCGCGACCATGCAGAGAATGGCCGCGACCACGCAACGCACGGAGCGCGCAACGCCTTTGCGAATCGGGAATGCCATACTCACGCACCTCCGTGCGGCGGCACCAGCACGCCATTCTTGACCGAGCAACCCCATGCATCGTGCACGGCCTCATCGGGCGTCGCCTGGACCGCCTGAGTGGAGATATCCACGACAAGATCGCGACCTTCGGTTGCCTTGAGCTCGGTTACTCTATTAATGAGCATGCCGGTTTCACCGCCGGGAGCAACGGGCGACGTCCAGTAATAGAACCCGTCGCTCGACTTAACCCAGCTAGAAGCCGAGTTCGCGCCCGAGGCATCAGCCACGCTCCACGCAATCTCGTAGTCCGAGTCAGCTTGCGGCTCATCCCACAGGCGAGCGCCGCTCGTCGCATCTTGCCAGTATATATCCGCTGCAGCACGAATATAGGCGGGCGCAGTACCCGTGTTCTTCGCCTTGACATCGCTTTTCACTTTGCCGTTGAGCGTTTCCTGAACCGATGGCGTCACCGATCCGATGCCGAACTGGTTGACCAGCACACCCGTAACCGAAAGCCAGGCCAGCGTGCCTGCCGTACCGGCCAGGAGGATAACCCCCACCAGCAAGGCGATGATGCGCTTGCGCTTGGACATGCTAATCCTCCTTCTTTGCTACGTTGCCGTTGCTCCAAACGTTATGGGCACGATCGCTGCCGTCGATCCATTTGTCGTTCACACGCGTGTTCGTGCAGGTGAACGTGGCATCGTTCGCGCTCGATGCAGACGAAATCGTCAGCTCGGCAGTTTTACCGGGCGCCTTGCCCGGCGTGCTCAGCTCGCCCCGGTAGCGCCATGCCCAAGCCGTGTCTTCCTCGACGGTATAGATGCCCGCCGGAGCGGCGAACTGCACGCTGCCGACATACCAGGTCTCACCGTTTTCCGGCTGCTGCTTATCGACCTTCACCTCGACCACGCGCGTCTCGGGAGAGGCTCCCTCCGCCGTCTTCGTCACCTTAAAGCGGAACGTCTGTCCCATGGCACTAGCATCGGTGGTCTTTTTGACGATCGTCAACGCATGAGTCTGGTCAAAGTTGAACACGGCATTGCCGTCGCCTTGGCCGTCTTCACCCGTCTTTTTATACTCCAGACGGTTGGCCAGGTCGAACGAACCATTACCCGAACCCAGGCTGTAGAGCGAGACAAACTTGCCGTTCACAGGCTCTTCCGCCGCAGAAACGCCCTCTGCACCAGGGCCGTAGCTTGCCTGCGCTACCGTAACAGTCAGTTGCGTCCCCATAAACGGCTTGGCAAAGCAGACCTTAAACGGCGCATTGTCGGCACTGTCACCGACGGTGTTGGCCGCGGCGGGATCGAGCAGCCACTTAAGCTGCGCGGTCATAGTTACGGGGCTCGCGGGATCAGACGTATCGTTGGCAACCACGCGATACGTCACGGGATACAGGTCCATGTCACCCTTGACTGGCTCGCTCTTAAACTCATCCCAAGACTTCGCATTGCCATCCGCACCCACATATCGCCACTCCAAGAAGAGCTCACGCTTATCGCCATTGGCAGCAGCCTGTTCATCGAGCAGCGCGACGATCTTGGAGTGGGCGTCCGGATCGTACGCCACGGATTTTTGCTCCATCACAGGATTGCCGTCGTTGTCGTAGACAGGGTTGCCGCTCTCGTCCATTTTGGGAACATCGACCGTGTAGACAAAGCCAGGCTTACCGTCCTGCGCGCGCTCGTCGCCCGGGTCGACCGTCGCCGTAAAGACGACCGACCCGTCGACACCGTGATAGCGAACCTTATACGGCGCGATCTTGTACACCGCGGTGTAGGTCACGCTCTCAAAGGGCTCGCTGCCCTCGAGGGGATACTTCTCGTCATCGGTCAACAGGGTGTATTTGCCATCGGGTTCGTAGTCGCGCGACCAGCCGACAAAGTCGTACTTGGTGCCGTCTTTGCCAACAACCTCGGTTGCAGCTTTTACCTCCAGCGAAATCTGATCGCCAGAGTCGGTGCGCGAAAGGAAACGCACGGAACCGGGGTTTTCCAGATTGCCATCGATATTCGATTGGACCTTGACTGCACTGGGGCGATAAACCGGATATAGTTCCATAGGTGCCTTGACCACGGTGTTTTTATTCACCATGGGAAGGCCGTCCGACCAAACGACATAGCCGCTGCCAACTGCCGGTTTGGTTTCCGTCCAGCCCGCGAACACGTTGTATGCATTCGTTGCGGCATCGATGTCGCCAATGTTATACGTTGGCAGCGGGATGCCGTCCTTAAGGCTGCCGAGAGAATCGCCCTGATAAGCTACCTTACCGTCCACATCCTTGGCATTGAGATGGTACACGACCGCCAACGGCGAATAGTACGCCACGAATGTATAGGTCCCGCCGGGCTCCACCGGATAGGAATACGAGTTACCGCCGTTAGGTTCGAGCTCCTTAACCTCGCCATTCGGAAGTTCGATTTCGACCTTATTCAGCTTGTATAGCTCACCGCCGGACTTGTATACCGTAGTTTTGATATCAGGGGTCACCGTTGCCGTAGCAGGATCGGTACCCGCGTTGATAACGGGATCGATGTCGTACCTAGGCACATTAACCTTGTCCGTGCCATCAAAACCTGCGCGGTGCAGGTTGGTGGTGTAGTTGACGTCGTACTTTGCGTAGACGGGATAGGCATCCTGGCACTGGGTGACCTTGGAGTCATCCGTCGCCAAGTATGGCGCCGCCTTCTCCGGATTGCTCGTCACATAGGGGTCGTTGGCGACATCATAGATATATTTCCAGACGGCAGAATCCTTCTGGACCTCGGCGGTCGAAATCCAACCCAGGAACTTATAGCCCAGCACGGACATGTCAGCATCAGTCGGAGAGGACTCGAGGGTCAGATCTGGATTTTCAATTGTGTCGCTGTCCCCGCCGGAATTCTTATCAACCGTATCATTCGTATAGATGAATGGATACTTGTATGTGTAATGAGGATCCTCTTCGCCACTCTTCTTTTGGAGCAAATTACTCTCGTAGCGACGTGTCGTTTCCTTGCAGACCGTGCCATCTTTCTTATAAAAATCGACGCGCGTCGTCACCATCGCACGCATGCGGTATTTCGAAGTGTAATTGATTGAAGCCTTTACGGTATTCTTCTTTTCAGGAGTATTGAGATATGTCCATCGACCGCCGATTCTCTCAAGCGTCCAAAACTTCAAGCTATAACGATCGCTAGATGGCTTAAACGTGTACTGCAACGCATTAATAACCTTTTCCTCGTCAAACGTTCCAGAACCTGGGAAATCTGTATCCACAAGGACATTCTTTAGGGTATCCGCCCCCGTATCGTTTCTCACGTTATGCGAATATGCGCTCATGGGGGCCACGATTAGCGTATTGTTGTCGTAGTATCCCTCTGCGCACTCGCCCTTATAGACATTCTTGTCGCCATGATTAACGTGCTCGGAACCCCAGTGAACCACGTTTTCTCGAACATAGCTTGTACCAACCTGCTCGTTAAACGGTGTTTTGTACTCGTTCCATACAGAGCAAAGGAGTTCCGAATTCGTGTATTCATCGTTCGCGTACGCGCAGACGTAATAATCCACGCGATACTCAAAGCGCGCCGTGTAGGTGTGCGGGACGGTCAGATCGACGCTGGCGGGAAGCTTATAGCTTGGGTCGCGGCTTACGCGCACCTCGACCTCGGACCCATCTGCATTCTGCTTGTTTTCATACCAGCCCAAGAAGCGATACCCTTCGGGCAGCTTGCCGTCCTCGGATATAGCTTTGTCGGATACATCGAGCACCTGCACGGTATACGCGCTTGTGCCATCTTTTGCAGTCTCAACCTTAACGTTAGTTTTGCCCACACCGTCGCGCAGAGTCTTATTGTCGATTTCGTCCTGCTCATTGCCCTCGAACACCGTTATGATGTTCGAGCCGTAGTCGCTGTAGACCGGGTAGAAATCAGTTGGACGGACAACAGTGATCTCGCTACCCGCAGGATAAAAAGCTCCCTGATTTTTAAGATCGGCTAACTTAGTCGAGGTGATGGCGGCATAGGCACCGTTCATCCCCTCCTCGTTGCTGGGCCGTGTGGTCCAACCGATAAACGTTGCGCTGCCCGGCAAGCCGCCGCGAGCGGCCGGGGCGGCAGGCTTCAGGCCGACGCCATAGCGGTACCAGTCCGTCGACTTATCATGCGCCTTGCCGTCTTCCCAATTGAGCGTCTCACCATTTACGTTGTAGAACAGCACCTGCGCTTCGTACGAAGCGATAAACAGGTCATTGCCCTTAAAAGCCTTGGCCCCTTTCGCGTTATCGGCAGTGTAGATAGAGGTCGCCTCGTGCTTCGCGTTGTCCTGAACGCGCTTGCCATCCTTCACCGCAGCGTCATCGGTCTTGCCGTCAAACCAGCTGTTGTCTTGTCCAATTCGGTTCACACGCACATCGGGCTCGCGGAACCAGCCCATAAAGCGGTAACCGTCGTTCGCCTCGCTCAGCCCCGCGGGCTTTGCGGAGGTCTCCTGCTTAAACATTACCGACGTATCGCCTTGGGCCAAGCCCTGTGCCGTTCCGGCTAGCACGGCGCTCACCGCAAAGGTGTACGGATCGCTGGTGGACTGGTCTTTGCCCAACATGGTTGCCAGAACAGTTGCCGTGCCCGCACCGGGAAAATCGATCGTCGCCTTAACGCTCTGGCCATGCACGGGGATATTCAGCTTGTAGTCCATCGCCCACTCATTGGTGTGCTGGCCACCCAGGGCATCATCGTTAGCGGTCGAGCGCATGGTACCGGCACAGAAGTCGTAGTCGTGCTCTTCCCATAGCTCACGCGTGATGTAGCGCTCGTCATCCCACGGACCGTAGCTGTCGCCCTTGGTGGTACCGTCGCCGCCAAACGAAGGGATCTTCTTTTTGGCAGGATTGCCCTGGCTATTGCCAGAAAGGCTCACGCTCGGCTTAAAGTAGCACTCGGTGACCGTGGCGTCGCCCTTGTTGGCGCGTGCAGCAATACCGCCCAGGTTCACATCGTTTTGAATAATGGGGATCACGGCGATGGGGTTGTACTGACGCGAGCTCAGATCGCCCGCAAAGTGGCTTCGGACAAGCTCATTGCCTTCTTCGGTTAAAATACGGCCCGCCAGTCCGCCTGTCCACGCGCGCGTCACGGAAATGACGCCCACGTACGACGCGGCATAGCTGTAGCACTGCGCCGTCGAGAAGCAGTCGATAATCTTGGCGTTACCCGCCATACAGCCCACAAAACCCGAGGCGTACACGTTGTTGCCGCCCAGGGCGCCAATGGCCACATCGTATTTATTGGTGACGTCGGTCATGCCCTTCTCGGCAATCGAGCCATCCTTTTTGCGCGTAGGCGTCACGCGGCAATACTCGATGGTCGAGTTCTTAACGTAGCCGGCAAACGCCGCCATATACAGGCCCTCGCCACCGATTGCCTGTACGCCCGAAGTCGTGTTGTTAACGGCGCGACCACCACGGACCTCGCAGTTGTAGAGCGTGCAGCCGTCGAGTTCGCCGGCAATCAGGCCCCCCTCAAAGCCCGCATTGGTAATCACGTTGAGCATGTTGTTGGCGCACGTAACGTGCAGGGTGCTCTCCATGACCATAACGTTTTCGAAGCGAGTGTTGACGGCCTTGCCCACGATAATGCCGCCGCGAAAGTCAGCCCAAATGTTGGCATCCTTGACCAGGAAGTTCTTGATGGTAGCGCCATCGGTCTCGGCAAAAAAGCCCGTATCGCGCTCGGGATCCAACATATTGTTGGCGTAGTCCAGACCTTTAACGGTGTGGTTCTGGCCATCGAAAACGCCCCTAAAGGGATGCTCCTTATTGCCAAAGGAGAGGTGCTTGACCGTGTTTGAGACGATGGTCTTCATGTCCTCACCATCGAGCTCAATATCGTTATCGAGATAGACGTGCCAATCGCGCGTGTCGCGCTCGCGCGAAAGCGCCACGCACGACAAAAAGTCAGCCTCGTTTTTGATGTGGAATTCGGTTTTACCCTCGGCATGCGCCACCGCCGGCAGCACCATAACGCAGCAAAGGGCAATCGCCGCGACGGCAATCAGCCTGCTGAGCACACCTCGATTTCTGTTCTTGATCTTCATAGGCTAGTTCGCCTCCGGCCAGCCCACGACGTCGAGCACGTCGAGGACGGTATCGTTTGTCTGCTGGTTTTTGGCCTGCACGGCCTGGACGTCGATATCGAGCCTGAACAAACCGTCGCGCGCGGCATCGTGGTAGTCGCCCACAAATCGCAGCGAGTCCATGAGGCTCTCCGTCATGGCACCGGAATCGAGCACGCCCCCGCGTCCGGCCAATCCGCGGTAGTAGTACCACCCATCGCCGCCATCGATCCACGGGGACCCCTCGCCCGCGTTCACGTGAAAGGCGACGTTGCCCGAGGCGTCCGCACTCGAACCGTCGGGCGCCACCGACGTCATGCGCAGGCGAGCGCGAACGTACTCAGGCTGCGCGCCGGCGTTCTCCACGCGCACGATGCGGCTGATGTCAGAGCCCCCGGCCTTGGTGTCGGGATAGTCCCCGTGCTCGTCGGCCTCAAACGGAATCTCCTCGCCCTGCTCGTTTAGGGTGTATTCGCAGACTCGCACCTTCACGCTGCCAAACGATAGGACGTTGTTCGCCGGAACCATATCAACGGTGAAAGCCAGCGTGCCGCACAGGCACGCCAGGGCCAACAGCGCCACCGCGGCAAGCGCCAAGGTGCGTTTCTGATTGTCGGAAAGATTGTTGAGCATTACGTTCGCCAGTCGTCGATAAAAAGGGGACCGAGATCCCGACCCGAAAATGGGGATGGGGAGCGGGCCGGAATCTCGGTGGGGTGGGGATTAAGCCTGAGCCTGAGTCTTAGCCCATTCCTTGGCCTGCGCGATGGCGTTCTGGGCACCACCCTGGTCAGCACCGAAGATGTAGCAGGAGACCGTCATAGCAGGATTTTCAACGACATCCGTGCTGTTCATGGCAGCCGGGATATGCACGGTGCTGAACAGCTCGCCGGTGTAAGCAGCCTTGCCATTAGCGGGGGTAAGCTTTGCAGGAGTGTCGGCTCCGTCAGCGGTATACATGAACAGACCGCTCACGTACTGGCCTTCGTTGCCGTTGGTCTTCACCTGGTCAGTAGCAACCGGCTTCCAGCCATTGTTAAGGTTGAAGTACGGGGTCTTGGCAAGCGCGCCTTCACCGTCCTTCACGATGGCGTTCTTCACGTAGACGAACACATAGGAGCTATCGGAATCCTTGCCGATACCGACGTTGGGGTTCTTATTGATGTTGGTGTCGGGAATCATCTTGGAGTCCTTCACCCACTTGGTCTCAAACAGATAACCATCCACTGAGGGGTCCGTGGGATCAGTACCGGGCTTGTCCGGCTGATTGGGGTCGGGCTTCACTTCGGGCTTGCCGATGCTGCCAACCGTAAATTCGTTCTTCAGCGACTGCGTAGCCGACAGCCAGGCGTAGGTGCCCACGCCGGCGGCCAGTACCAGCAGCAGCAAGGCGGCAATGATGCCGTAGCGCTTTTTCTTCTTGTTTTCCATCGTTCTCTTCCTTTCCAGAATCGTCTTCCCCGACGGCAACCCCAACTGCCGCCGACACTTCTCCCTGCCGTTATGAACGCCGCTCCCTCGCATGCGCGCGGGCATGTTTGCCCGCAGGCTCGTCGGGAACCATTCGATCGAGCACAATCGACGCCGCGACCAGCAGCGCCAGAACGGCCACCACAACAAGCAAACCGGGCATCGTCGTGCAATATGCGTTAACGAAGCCCAGGTAAGGGACACAAAAAGAAACGACGCCGATCACGCGTGAAAAAGGCGTCTGCTCGGCGTCGTGCATGATGGTTCCATCTGCATTTTTGTTTGCGATTCCCTGCGTGCTGATCGTCTGCGCCACAGGGTCGACCTCGTACACCTGGTGAGTCACCACGGCGCCGTCCGATCGGTAAAAAGTTGCATTGTCGCCCATGGCAATATCCGTTGGATCAGCCTGGTGAACAAACACCATGGAACCAACGGGAAGCTCGGGTTCCATAGATCCCGAGAGCACGGCAAAGGGCATGTAACCAAATGCGCGGGGAGCAAAAGAAACAACGGCAAGGGCTATGACAAGCGCAAGCGCCATGCCACTAAGAAGTGAAATAAATCGTCTGAATCCGCGCGTTGCCAACGTGATTATTTCATCCCCATCGAGGCTATATTCGATCCCATCAAGGATTAGCCACTTTTCTAAGACGTTTAATAGATGAGTTCGAAAAAGCCAATCTGAAATCTATTTCTAACAATCACCGTAGCTGCTTCCGCGTTTTTATCAACGTCTTTCCGCCAAATGCTACTATTTTTGCCGTAAGTGGTTATTTGTCCCCACACTTGTCTGCTTTATCCAACAACTGCGGCTAACCCCTACACAACTTTTCAATAGAGGGTCTGATATTTTGTACGGCTCAGATATCGTACCCCCCCCCACATTAAATATATACTGCATTTAGTATCGTTTATTTTCAACCCCCTTATTCATGCCTCTACGGCTACCCCGCGTAGCTCTTAGCCCATACCTTCTGGAAACCGTGTCCATCCGGAAAGCCCGTCCCACTCTGAATACATCCAGCGAACGCATGCGAGCGTGTTGTCCAGAACGGTCTCGTCATCGGGGTGATGGAAAATGTCACCACAAACGCTTGCCACGGTTGCGCCCACAAGTGGCAAGAAAAAAGCCTCGAGAGTTTCGAGGCTTTCACATTTGTATTGTTTTGCACGAAGGACCGCGAGCAGCGAGCTACTCGCCCAGCACGGCCTTCTTGGCCGCCGCCGCCATATGGTCCAGATCATCCTTGGTGGGATGATCCTTTGCGGCAACCCAGTTGTCGAGCAGCAACTTAGCGCGGGCGTTGTCGGGATCTTGCTCGAGCATGGCCTCGTAGCGCTGCTTGACCGCAGGGCCCATCTTGCCCTGGCACATCGCCCAGCCTACAAGCTCGGCATCATTGGCCAAATTTGAGGTCACGCGATCGATAATCTGCCTAAAGTACTCCTCGCTGGCACCAAAACCGCAGGTACCAAACAGAAAGACGCGCTTGCCGTGCAAGGCGGAGAGCAACGCCGCGACCGAAGGCGTGCATGCGCCCTTGTCGCACCAAAAGCCAACGAGCACCGTATCGGCAGCGCAAGCACCCTGCGCCTCGCGCGCAACTTGATCTGCATCCACATCGTCGCTCAACGCAGCAGCATGAATAAACTCGACGCCTGCAGCCTGTAGGGCACGCTTGATTGCGCCCGAAACCATCCTGGTATTACCGCTCTTGCTGTTGACCACCAAAGAGCATGTCATAGTCACGTTGCTCGTTTCCCCCAAAACTAAAGCCACTAATGCAATTTATTAGATGAATATCTTAGTACTAACGTGACAGATGTAAACCACCTTCTGCCGATTGGCGGCATGGGCGACACCGATGGGGGCAAAACGTCCGCAGCACAAGCCCCCAAATACTTAAGACGTGGGACGAACAAACCTGATTCATTTGCCCCACGTCTTGCTTACTGGGCGAATTGGCTGCGATAGAGCTCGGCGTAAAAGCCGCCTGCCGCGAGCAGCTCATCGTGCGTGCCGCGCTCGATAATCTCGCCATCGCGCATTACCAGGATGCAATCGGCGTTGCGAATCGTCGACAGGCGGTGTGCCACGACAAAGCTTGTGCGGCCAGCCATGAGCTCGTCGAATGCCGCCTGCACCTGCAGCTCGGTACGCGTATCGATGCTCGACGTTGCCTCGTCCAGCAGCAGAATCGCCGGATCGGTAAGCATGACGCGCGCGATGCACAGCAGCTGTTTTTGACCCTGGCTAAACGTGCCGCCGTCCTCGCCGATCACCGTATCGTAGCCGCCTGGCAGCTGCACGATAAACTTGTGCGCATGAGCGCGCTTGGCGGCTTCAATAACCTGCTCGCGCGTGGCTCCCGGGCAACCGTAAGCGATGTTGTCCGCCACCGTGCCCTCGAACAGCCAGGTGTCCTGCAGCACCATGCCAAAGGCGCGGCGCAGGCTCGCACGCGTGTAGTCACGCGAGGAGCGACCATCGACCGCGATGCGCCCAGCATCGATATCGTAAAAGCGCAGCAGCAGGTTGATGAGCGTCGTCTTGCCACAGCCCGTGGGGCCGACGAGAGCATAGCGCATACCGGGCTTGGCATCGATGCAGATATCCTGCAGCAGTTTGCGGTCGGGCATATAGCTAAAGTCCACATGCTCAAACGAGACCTCGCCCTTCGGGGCGGCGAGCTCAATGGCATCCACAGCGTCGGGCTCCTGCTCGCGCGCATCGAGCAACGCGAACATGCGGCGCGCCGAGGCGTACGCGGTCTGGATCTGCGTGATGACGTTCGTGACCTCGTTGAACGGCTTAGTGTACTGGTTGGCGTAGGACAGGAAGATCTGCACGCCGCCCACCGTGAGCGCCGCGGGCACGCCCGTGATCACGCCCGCGCAGCCGATCACGGCGACCACGGCGTAGATGATGTTATTGATAAAGCGCGTGCCAGGGTTAGAAAGCGAACCCATAAACTGCGCGCGCTCGCCCGCCGTATAGAGCTCGGCGTTGAGAACATCGAAGCGCTGTTGAGCGTGCGGACCGTAGGCGAAGGCGTCCACGAGCTTTTGCTCACCCACATACTCCTCGATATGACCGCCGAGCTGGCCTTGGATGAGCTGTTGAGCAGTGAAGCTCTTATTGGAAAGCTTGGCGATGGCACCGGCCGCAAAGATGGAAAGCGGCGTGACGAGCACCACCACAAGCGTCATGGTCAGGTTGATGGAGAGCATAAACGCAAGCGTGCCCACGATGGTGATGACGCCGGTAAAGAGCTGCGTAAAGCCCTGCAGCAGGCCGTCACCCACCTGGTCGACGTCGTTGACCACGCGGCTCATGAGGTCGCCGTGGGCATGGCCGTCGATAAAGCTGAGCGGCATGCGGCTGAGCTTGTCGCTCGCCTCCACGCGCATGTCGCGCACCGTCTCGTAGGACAGACGGTTGACGCAGTAGCCCTGCAGCCACTGGAAGGCCGCCGCGCCCACCACGACAATCGCGAGCTTGGTAACGAGCGGCAGCAGCGACCCGAAGTCCACCTGCCCGGCGGCAACGATGAGGTCGATGCCCTCGCCGATAAGGATGGGCGTATAGAGTTGCAAGATCACCGAGATGGCGGCGCTCACAAACGACGCCGCAAACGAGACGCGGTGCGGGCGAACATAGCCCAGCAGACGGCGAGTTACCGCGCCTACGGGGTAACGCTCGGGGTCGCCGGGCTGGCGCGGACCGTCGCCCAGGTCGTTGAGGTTATCGTTGCCGGACACGTTGGCCGTCATCGTGGCGACCGAACCGGAAGAAGTATACGGATTCATTTAGCAGCCCTCCTTTGCGCAAGTGGATGCCGGGGCAGCCGGGGCGGACGCGGAACTTGGGGCGGACGCGGGCATCGCGCTCCCCTGCTGACCCTCGAGCTCCTCGCGACGAAGCTGCGACTGGCAAATCTCGCGATAGAGTTGGCAGTTTGCGTACAGCTCGTCGTGCGTACCCAGGCCCGCGACCGATCCGTGGTCGAGCACGCAGATCATGTCGGCATCGCGCACGGTCGAGACGCGCTGGCTCACGATCACCGTGGTCAGCGGGAGCCCGCCCGCGGCGGCACCGCGTACGCTGCGCTCGCGGATGGCGTGGCGAAGCGCCGCATCGGTCTTAAAGTCGAGCGCCGAGGCGGAGTCATCCATGATCAGAATTTGCGGCGAGCCCACCAGGGCACGCGCAATGGTCAGGCGCTGGCGCTGGCCGCCGCTGAAGTTCTTGCCGCCCGCCTCGACCGGGGCGTCGAGGCCCTGGGGCTTGTTGTGCACGAACTCGCTGGCCTGCGCTATATCGAGCGCCGCCCACAGCTCCTCATCGGTTGCCGACTCGTCGCGCCAGGTTAGGTTGCTGCGGATCGTGCCGCTCACGAGCGACGCGCGCTGCGGAACAGTCGCGACCACATGGCGCAGCTGATCGAGCGGCCAGGCGCGCACGTCGGAGCCCATCACGCTCACACTGCCGACGCCCGCGTCGTACAGGCGCGGGATGAGCGAGACGAGCGTCGACTTACCGCTGCCCGTGCCGCCGATAATGCCGAGCGTTTTGCCCAGCGGGAGTTCCAGCGTCACATCGTTGACAGCATTGGCCGCGCCGGCGCCAAACGAGAAGCTCGCATGGCTCAAGCTCAGCGCGGGGACCGGAGCAGCGTTGCCCATCGCGCTCGGCTCGAGTAGCGCAACCGGCTGGGTGCCCTCGTCGGTGATGCTCGGCTCGCAATTGAGCACCTCGTTGATACGCGACGCGCTGGCGCTCGCCTTGGTAAAGACCACGACCAGGTTGGCGACGTACACGATGGAGGTCAGGGTCTGCGTCATGTAGTTCACAAACGCCATGACCTGGCCCTGCGTGAGTTCGCCCACGTTGACCTGGATGCCGCCCACCCACAGGATGGCGCACACGCCCAGGTTCATCACAAGAAACGTGACGGGGTTGAGGATCGACGAGAGCTTGCCCACCGCGATTGCGACACGCGCCTGGTCATCGGCCGCCTGGGCAAAACGCTCACGTTCGTGACCCTCGCGCACAAACGCCCGGACCACGCGGGCGCCCGAAAGCCCCTCGCGGCAAATGAGCGCGATGCGGTCGAGCTTTGCCTGCAGCTGCTTGTAGTACGGGATGCAGCGCGCCATGACAAACCAAAACACCAGACCGATAGCGGGCGTGCAGATCAAAAAGATGATGCCGAGCTTAAGGTCGATGGCAAGGGCCGCGCACATGGAGCCCACCGCTAGAAAGGGCCAGCGGATGAGCATGCGCACGCCCAGCGCCACGGCAAGCTGCACCTGGTTGACGTCGTTGGTGATGCGCGTGATGAGCGACGGCGTGCCAAAGCGGTCGAGCTCGGCGTAGCTCAGCTTGTTGATGTGCTCGTAAAGCGCGCCGCGAATGTCGGTGCCCATGCCCTGCGAGGTCAGTGCCGCCATCTTTTGGCAGACAAGCGTAAACGAGATGCCGATCACGGCCATGGCAGCGAGCACCATGCCGTAGCGGACGACGGCACTCACGTCGTGCGAGCCAATGCCTTTATCGATCATTTGAGCGATGACCAGCGGCGTCAGCAGGTCAAAGATCACTTCGATCAACTTGCACGCAGGGCCGATCACCATATACCGGCGATACTTACCGCCAAAACGCCTGAGCAGCTCAATCATAAAAAGGCGCTCCCTATCATCATCTCTATTCAATCTGATTCATGATAGTACGGCGAACTCTGGAGATGCGTAAGCAACTCGTTACAGATGTAAGGACAACGGTCACTAGCGCCCAAGGCACGTAGCAGCCGATGTTTTGGCAACGCCAGCGAGCGGCATAACGCCGGGGATTCAATTATCAGATAAATGTGACCTTTCAGGCGGTTTTGGTCGGCTACCCGCGAGTGCCGGCAGGGCGCTTGGTAGTCGAGCGATCCCGCAGGCGAAGCCGAGGACCAGCGAGACACCAAGCGCCCTGCCGGCACTCGCGGGTAGCCGCGGCACCAAAAAGCGCCTGCGCACTCGATGGATTCGGATGCCCGACAGAGGCTCCTTATGGCTGCTTCCTTCCGGACCTGACCAGATTCGGAACATGTCGTCATCCGAACCCATCGAACGCGCTAGGCGCTCGATATATCTTACCCGCTCCCGCCCGATGGGGCAAGGTAGCTAATTTGGGACGAGGCTAATTTGACTACTTTTAGATACGGCCGAGGTCGTAGGCTTGGGCGGCGGCTTCACCGGCGCAGATGAGGTTGGTTGTGGCTTCTTGCAGATCGATTGCCCGCTCCAGGTCCATGGGCTTGCGGCAGATCGGCAAAACCAAGTCGATACCCTGTCCATACACCGCATCCAAGCTGTCCGCACGACCGCCCACGACGGCGACCACCGGCTTGCCATAGCGCTTGGCACGGCGGGCCACGCCCACCGGCGCCTTACCGGCAGCGGATTGCTCGTCCATATTGCCCTCGCCCGTTATGACCAGGTCGGCATCGCGCACGCGCTCGTCAAACCCAATCAGATCAAGCACCGTCTCCACGCCCGAGCGCAACTCAGCACCGAGCGCCAGCAGCGCGGCACCCAAGCCACCTGCCGCGCCCGCGCCAGGCACGCCGAGCACCGAGCCAAATGTCCGCACGCCCTCGGGCACGCGCAACAACCCCTGAGCCCGCACCCCGGTAATCGCCGCATCGAGCAGGCGGCCGTAGCCGACCATCCAGCTGTCGTACCTGCGCAGCGCTTCGACATCGTCTGTCGGCAGGCCCTTTTGCCCGCCAAACACTGCAAGTGCCCCACGACGCCCCACGAGCGGATTCTCGACATCGGAAAGCACCACGACACGCGTGCCATTTAGCGCCCGAAGCGCCGGTGCCAAATCGATATTCGCCACGCGTTCAAGGCCCGCGAGGCCGGGGGCGATATTGCAGCCACACTCATCGACAAGGTGGGCGCCCAGCGCCTGCAGCATGCCGGCGCCACCGTCGTTGGTGGCGCTGCCGCCCAGTCCTATATATAGAGTCCTCGCCCCCGCGCGAACCGCGCGAAGCATGAGCTCGCCCACGCCATAGGTCGTAGCGGCCAACGCCGCCGGCTCTGTGCAAGGCGAATACCCAATACCCGCCGCCTCGGCCATCTCAATAACAGCAGATTCGCGCTCGCCGTCCACCAGCATCCGGGCAGGCACGCGGTCGCCCAAGGGGCCTGCGACTTCACCTGCCACGACCTCACCGCCGCACGCGGCAACGGCATCGAGCGTTCCCTCGCCACCATCTGCCAGCGGCAACGCGCTTACCTGGGCATCAGGCCACACACGGCGCACACCTTCGGCAACGGCACCCTCCGCCTGCGAGCTCGACACGCTGCCTTTAAAGGAGTCGATCGCCAACAGCACGCGGCGGAACCGGCGCTGCACGGGGCCAAAGTCGAGCGTCTCGCCAGCGAGATCCCCAACACCCGCAAGCGCCTCGGCGTGGGCGGCATGCGCCTCAAGATCGGCCCCACAACCGCAGCCAGCACCATCGGTGCCACGCAGCCCACTAAAATAACCGCTCAGCACCGCGCGGCACTCGTCTGCCAGCACGCCGGCGGTCACATTAAACCGATGATTCAGGCGCGAATCGGCATTCAGGTCGTATAGCGACCCCAGAGCGCCCGCTTTAGCATCGGACGCGCCGTACACGCAGCGCCCCACGCGCGCGTTAACCATAAGCCCCGCGCACATGCAGCAGGGCTCGAGCGTTACGTAGACCGTGCAATCGGAAAGGCGCCAACGACCGAGCGACCGCGCGGCGGCGCATAGGGCCGCAAACTCGGCATGCGCCGAAGGGTCCTGGTCGAGCTCGCGGCGATTATGCGCCCGCGCGACGATCTCACCCGCGCGCACCACTACGGCGCCGATCGGCACCTCGC
>OLRB01000815.1_pt1 | contig 16206 bp, 14 predicted proteins | sample 1672751 | NCBI WGS metagenome assembly OLRB01 (sample SAMEA3136720, study PRJEB25190) | human gut metagenome | biome: human gut; feature: human-associated habitat; material: faeces | place: Austria | collected 2013
TCCGAGATCATCGCGCTCGCCGGCCTGTGGGGTCTCGAGGGCACGGCCGACGATCTTTCGCGCGCCCGCGGCGTCGACACCGCCGATACGGTGGAGGCTGCACGTGCGGCGGCTATCGCGCTGGCTCGCTATACGGAAGGCGCCGTTGTCATCTCCGGCGAGTCCGACCTGGTCACCGACGGGCATTCGGTCGTCATCAGCCATGGCGGCAGCGCGCTTATGGGCAAGGTCACCGGCTTCGGCTGTTCTCAGGGCGGCGTGCTTGCCGTATACGCTACGCAAACCGATCCGTTCACGGCCGCTGTTGCCGCGGTGAACCACTACAATCTGGCGGGTGTCGCGGCTGCAGCCGCCGCCGATGCTCCGGCAAGCTTCAAGGTGGCCTTCATCGACGAGCTGTTCCGTGCAACCCCCGAGGCGGTTGCCGGCAACTCCATCGAGATCCAGGAGGCGTAGCATCGTGAACACGCTGGTTGCCGTGGCCATCGCCCCGTTCGGCGTGGGCGATGAGCTTGCACCCGAGGTGGCCGAGGTGGTTCGCGTTATCCGCGAATCGGGTCTGCCCAACAAGACCCATTCGATGTTCACCGAGATCGAAGGCGAATGGGACGAGGTTATGGCCGTGGTTCGCAACGCCACGTTCGTCTTGGCTCAGAAGGGCATCCGCACTGAGGTTATCCTGAAGGCCGATGTGCGCCCTGGGTTCGAGAACATGATGGAGCAGAAGGTTCGAAGCGTCGACGCGATCCTTGAAAGCGACGTCGCCGACGGAGATGCCGAAAAGGGGGAATAGCATGAGCATGCGAGATAATCTGGATATTTCCGCATATCTGGTCCTGGGCCCGGAAAACACCTTGGGTAGACCCGTTGCCGACGTGGTTGCCCAGGCCGTCGCGGCAGGGTTCACGTGCGTGCAGGTCCGCTCGAAGGAGTGTTCGGCTCGCGAGCTCATCTCCTGCACGGTCCAGGCATCCGAGGTTATACGGCAGGCCGGTGCGCAAGACCGAGTGGCGCTGCTCATCGATGACCGCTTGGATGCGGTGTACGCTGCCCGTCAGCAGGGAATAAAGGTTGATGGCGTGCATGTTGGCCAGACCGATATCCCCGTCGAGGCGTGCCGCGCCCTGCTCGGCCCTGATGCGGTGGTCGGCCTTTCCGCTCGCGCGGACGAGATGCTCGAGTACGTGAAAACCGCCGATATGTCGCTGGTCGATTATCTGGGTGTCGGCCCGCTGCATGAGACGCCGACGAAAACCGACTGCGGTTTGGCGGCGGATGGCACCATTATCACGAAAAGCCTCGAGGACTTGGCGGCGCTTCATCAGGCAAGCCCCGTTCCCATCGTGGTTGGCGGGGGAGTGAAGGTGGCGGACATCCCAGCCGTTGCGCAAACCGGCGTCGACGGCTTTTTCGTGGTATCCGCGATATGTGCCGCGCCCGACCCGCATGCAGCTGCTCAAGAACTCGTGCAAGCATGGAACGCAGCGAAGCAAGCTAGCTAACGCGAACTGGAGCAAATGCAATTAAGGCCCGCTCAATCGAGCGGGCCTTACCTATATATATACGTTGGCGAGTGGTGCGCCCCTTGCGAACGAAATGCCTCTTATCGCGTTAGCGGGGCGTGCGGGTTCAGGCATGAAAGCCAGTGAACCTGTTGCTTTGGCACGATGGCGGGTTTTCCATCGAAAGGGACCGTCTGCTAGGGCGTTCGGCTTAATCCTGCAGCAGCTTCTCCGCGTACGCCAGCTTCACGCAGCAAACGAACACGTCGAGCGCCGCATCCAGCTCCTCGACGGGCGGCAGGCTGGGGGCGATGCGGATGTTGCTGTCGGCCGGGTCCTGCTTGTAGGGCCAGGTGGCGCCTGCGCCTGTCATGGTGACGCCGGCGTCTTTGGCAAGCTCCACGATCCGCTTCGCGCATCCGGTGGGGGCATCGAACGAGACGAAGTACCCGCCGCGCGGCTTGCTCCAGGTGCAGCCGCCGATATCGCTTAGGCCCTCGGACAGCTTGCGGTCCACCAGCTCGAACTTGGGGCGCAGGATGGCGGCGTGCTTGGCCATATGCTTCGCCAGGCCTTTACCATCGTGCAGGAACTTCACGTGACGCAGCTGATTGAGCTTGTCGTGGCCGATGATCTGCGGGCTCATATGCGCCTTCATGTCCGCGATGTTGGCGCTGCTTGCCGCCATTGCCGAGATGCCCGCACCGGGGAAGGTGACCTTGCTGGTTGAGGCGAACTTGAAGCAGCGGTTGGGGTTTCCGGCATCATCGCAAGCGCGGCGGATGTCGAGCAGCTGATCTTGCTGCGCCGCGTCGTCGCTCAGGTGATGGATGCCGTAAGCGTTATCCCAGAAGATACGGAAGTCGTCGGCCGCGCAGGGCATGCCGGCCAAGCGGCGCACCACCTCGTCGGAATAGGTTGCGCCGCTGGGGTTGGAATATTTCGGTACGCACCAGATGCCCTTGATCGAAGCATCTTCGGCAACCAGGCGCTCCACCTCGTCCATATCCGGGCCGTCCTCGTTCATAGCAACGGGAATCATCTTGATGCCGAAGGCCTCGGTCACGCCGAAGTGCCTATCGTATCCGGGGCAGGGGCACAGCCATTTCACTTCGTCGAGCTTGCACCAAGGCGTATGACCCAGCGTGCCGAACATCCAGCAACGAGCCATGGTGTCGTACATGATGTTCAGGCTGGAGTTTCCGAACACCACCACATGTTCGGCGTCATCGTCGAGCATAACGGCCATAAGGCGCTTCGCCTCGGGAATGCCGTCGAGCACGCCGTAGTTTCGGCAGTCCGTGCCATCTTCGGCGGTGCAGTCGTCGACATCGACGATGCACGTGAGCATGGGCATGCTCAGGTCAAGCTGTGCGCGGGAGGGCTTGCCGCGCGCCATGTTCAGAGCCAGCCCCTTCGCCTTGAAAGACTCGTATTCGCGGGTGAGCGCATCGCGCGTTGATTCCAACGCTTCGTGGGCAAGCTCTGCGTAAGCTGGCATCGTGGTGCATCCTTTCGCCGTTTGCGGGGTAAGAACAATCGAAAACACCTACCTGAGGTAGGCAAAGTCAAGTATAATCCCAGCGTCAATGTAAACAATCGACCGGCCGTTAAATGCGTCCGTTTCCCGGATTTCGGCGATGCCGGCTGGAGGGCCGTGCGGTTTGCCTGGGGGATGGGCTTGAAAACGGCATAAGGGGCGGGCACAGAACATGGAATCGAATGATTTGCTGGTCGTTTTGGCCATGGTTATCTACTTCGTCGTGGTGCTGGCGGTGGGCTTCTCCTACGCCAAGCGCTCGAACTCCTCTACCGATGAGTACTTCATCGGCGGTCGTAAGGTGGGCCCGTGGTTCACTGCGCTTTCCGCCGAGGCCTCCGATATGTCGGGCTACCTGCTCATGGGCATCCCCGGTCTTGCTTACTTCTTCGGCGCCTCCGAGGCCATGTGGACCTGCATCGGCCTTGCTATCGGCACGTATTTGAACTGGCTGTTCGTGGCCAAGCGCCTGCGTCAGTACTCCGAGCGCGTGCATGCCATCACCATTCCGGCCTTCTTCTCCAACCGCTTCCATGATAAGAAGAACATCCTGTCCACGGTTGCAGCGGTCATCATCTTGCTGTTCTTCTGCGTCTATACGGGCAGCTGCTTCGTCACCTGCGGCAAGCTGTTCCACACGCTGTTCGGCATCGACTATGCGGCCATGATGATCTTCGGTGCCGTGGTGGTGTTCGCTTATACGCTGGTGGGCGGGTATCTTTCGGTTGTGGCAACCGACTTCATCCAGGGCTGCTTGATGTTCTTCGCGCTTGCCGTGGTGCTTATCGGCTCTATTGCCTCCGTCGGCGGCGTCGATGTGACGGTGGCCTTCCTGCAGAACATCCCCGGCTTCTTGAACGGCGGGCAGCTCACCACGCCCATTATGGATGCTGCTACGGGCTTGCAGGCGGTCCAGGGTGATCAGCCGCTGTTCGGCGAGCCTACCGATTTCGGCATCCTCACCATCATCTCCACCTTGGCTTGGGGCCTTGGCTACTTCGGCATGCCGCAGGTGCTCGTGCGCTTCCTGGGCATCCGTTCTGCTGAGGAGGTTCGCCAGTCGCGCATCATCGCCGTGGTGTGGGTCGTCATCTCCATGGTGTGCGCCCTGTGCATCGGCTTCATCGGACGCGCCATGCTGCCCACCTATTTCGGCACCAATGCGGCTGCTGAGAACATCTTCATCGTGATCGCCCAAATGATCCTGCCCGCCTTCATGTGCGGCGTGGTGGTGTCCGGTATTCTTGCGGCTTCTATGTCCTCTGCTTCTTCGTATCTGCTCATCACTGGTTCCTCGGTTGCCGAGAACATCTTCCGCGGCATCATCAAGCGCGATGCCACCGATCGTCAGGTCATGATCGTTTCCCGCATCACGCTGGCCGTGGTCATGATCATCGGCATCGTCATCGCCCTTGATGAGAACTCCGTCATCTTCCGTGTCGTCTCTTATGCCTGGGCGGGCCTTGGCGCATCGTTCGGCCCGCTTGTGCTGTGCAGCCTGTATTGGCGTCGCACGAACCTGCCCGGCGCGCTCGCGGGCATGCTCGGCGGTGCGATCACGGTGGTGGTTTGGCATAACCTCATCAAGCCGCTCGGCGGCGTGTTCGGCATCTACGAGCTTCTGCCGGCTTTCATCGTCTCGCTTCTCTGCATCTTCGTGGTCTCCAAGCTCACGGCAGAGCCCTCGCAGGAGATTTACGATGAGTTCGATCACTACACCGAGGCGCGCATGGATGAGGATGTGAATCCTACGGCTGCATAGCTGTACGTGGCGCATATATAGGTATTCAAACGGGGAAGGGGCTTCAGGTTTCCTTCCCCGTTTCGCGTTTTCGGGATCTGCGTAAAAGCATACGCATGAACTGGTTTTATGAACGCATGCACACAAGCGTTTTTCCTGCAACCGTTCCCCGTGCTATCATATGCGATGCTAATGCCCGTAATCACAGTACCTAAGCTCAATCTAGGAGGTTCTTGGATGAGCCAATCTATAATCGATCTCAGCAGGCGAGCATTCATCGGCGGCGCAGCAGCGCTTGGCGCCACGTCGCTTATCATCCCCGAGTTCGCGTTTGCTGAAACGGCCGCCGAGAAGCAGGCCGAGGCGGATGCCGTTCGCAATCAGCTGGTCGGCTTGCAGGCCGATCTCGAAACTGCCGGCGAAAACTACTATGCCGCTCTTGACGAGCAGGAAAGCGCCCAGCGCTCCATGGAGGAGCAGCAGGTTAAGATCGACGAGACCACTGAGGAAATCGAGGGTCTGCAAGATCGCCTGAGCACGCGCGCCCGCAGCATGTACCGCTCCGGCTCCACCACGTTCATCGATTTTCTGCTGGGTGCTTCCTCTTTTGCCGAGTTCACGCAGAATTGGGAGCTGCTGAACCAGATTAACGCCAACGACGCTGATCTGGTCGACCAGACCAAGGCCGCTCGAGAGCAGCTTCAGGCGGCTAAAGACGAATTTGTGCGTCAGGAGCAGATCGCTGCCCAGAAGGCTGCGGAATGCAAGCAAATCCACGATGAGGTTCAGGTCAAGGTGCAAAACGCCACTGACCTTATGAACTCCCTCGACGAAGAGGCGCGTGCCCTGCTTGAGCAGGAGCAGGCTGCGGCCGCTGCCGCAGCGGCTGCCCAGGCACAGGCAGAGGCGGAGGCTGCAGCTGCAGCTGCCGGCGGTAACGGCGGCAGCAACCAGGGCGGCGGAAGCAACGATGGCGGCAACCAGGGCGGCGGCAATGATGGCGGCAACCAGGGCGGCGGCGGCGGAAGCACCATCGTCTATCCTGGCGGTGGCGGCTCCGCGGGAGACAATAGCGCCGCGTATTCCTACGCTTGCTCGCGTATCGGTTGCCCGTACGTTTGGGGCGCCGAGGGACCTGATTCGTTCGACTGCTCCGGCTTGGTCACGTGGGCATATCGTCAGCTTGGCATTGAACTGCCGCATCAAAGCGAGGCTCAGATGGCTCGTGCTACTCGAGTGGTATCCGTCAGCGAGGCGCGTCCGGGTGATGTTTTGTGGCGTTATGGCCACGTGGGAATTGCCGGCGGCTACGGCGGAACTCCCTATGTGCATGCTCCCACGTTCGGCGCATGTGTCCGCAATACCGACTCGCTTTCGTGGTCGAACTTTACGAACGCACTGCAGTTCTAGAAGATACAACCTCATGTGCATGCAACCGAGGGAAGGCAAAGGCCTTCCCTCGGTTTGTTTTAGGGTGCATCGTGGACAGGCGATATATAGGAGGAGTAGCCGTGTCTTCAATCGAACCAAAGCAACACCATGCTGAAGGCAACGACCGTTCGCTCGGGTTTTTCGTTCTCCCAACAGTGCCAAGCAGCAACATACCTAAAGCTGAGCAGGGGAAATAGCAAATACCGTGCGAGCAAGGCCGAAGCAATCCTGTAGAAGAAGTTCCATCTTTCAAAAAAAGTTGAAAAAAGGGGTTGCCACAACGTCTACTATCCCGTAATATATTACCTCGCTTGCGGAGCTCACGACAGCGAGCTTCGAAGTGGAACGCCTGCTGGAAAGCCGAACAGCTTACAGCAACGGGTGATAAGGATTCAAAGCTTTGCGAAGGTTTGAAGAGGATACACCCGGGGCCGTGTAAATGGTTGACACGGTTTCTCAGCTAGCGTATGATTCCACTGCTCGCGCGTTCGGGTTCTCACCGATCCGCAAGCAGGCAGCTTGATAAATGCACATGAATTAAGCAGCGAAACATGGGCGTGTGCCCGAGTGGTTAAAGGGGACGGGCTGTAAACCCGTTGACTCTGTCTACCTAGGTTCGAATCCTAGCGCGCCCACCATCTTTCGCCTGTGTAGCTCAGTCGGTAGAGCACTTCCTTGGTAAGGAAGAGGTCGTCGGTTCAAGTCCGATCGCAGGCTCCAGCTTTTTGGCGGTGTAGCTCAGTTGGTTAGAGCACACGGTTCATACCCGTGGCGTCACTGGTTCGAATCCAGTCACCGCTACCAATACTTACACTGCGCCCGATTTATCGGGCGCTTTATTTTAGATTCGTTTCGCGAAAGCGATCCTTATAAGGAGGATGAAACATGGCTAAGGAGAAGTTCGAGCGTTCCAAGCCGCATGTTAACATCGGCACCATCGGTCACGTTGACCACGGTAAGACGACGCTGACTGCTGCTATTTCCAAGACGCTGTCCGAGAACGACGGCTCCCATGGCACCGCTCACGCTGACTTCACCGCCTTCGAGAACATCGACAAGGCTCCCGAGGAGCGCGAGCGTGGCATCACGATCTCCATTGCTCACATTGAGTACGAGACCGATAAGCGTCACTATGCTCACGTTGACTGCCCTGGTCACGCTGACTACGTTAAGAACATGATCACCGGTGCTGCCCAGATGGACGGTGCTATCCTGGTTATCGCTGCTACTGACGGCCCTATGGCTCAGACCCGCGAGCACATCCTGCTCGCCCGTCAGGTTGGCGTTCCCTACATCGTCGTGTTCCTGAACAAGTGCGACATGGTCGACGACGAGGAGCTCATCGAGCTCGTCGAGATGGAGACCCGCGAGCTTCTGTCTGAGTACGAGTTCCCCGGAGACGACATCCCGGTCATCCGCGGTTCTGCTCTGAAGGCCCTGGAGGGCGACAAGGAGTGGCAGGACAAGGTTTGGGAGCTCATGGACGCTGTTGACTCCTACATCCCCACGCCGGAGCGCGACGTTGACAAGCCGTTCCTGATGGCTGTCGAGGATACCATGACCATCACCGGCCGTGGTACCGTTGCTACCGGTCGTGTCGAGCGTGGCGTTCTGCATGTGAACGACCCGCTGGAGATCGTCGGTATCAAGGAGACCCAGAACACGGTCTGCACCGGCATCGAGATGTTCCGTAAGCTGCTCGACGAGGCTCAGGCTGGCGACAACATCGGCTGCCTGCTCCGTGGCATCAAGCGCGAGGACATCGAGCGCGGCCAGGTTCTCTGCAAGCCTGGTAGCGTGACCCCGCACCAGAAGTTCGAGGGTCAGGTCTACATCCTGACCAAGGAAGAGGGCGGCCGTCACACCCCGTTCTTCGATGGCTATCGTCCGCAGTTCTACTTCCGCACCACCGACATCACTGGTGTTGCTCACCTGCCCGAGGGCACCGAGATGGTTATGCCTGGCGACAATGTGACCATCACCGCTGAGCTGATTCACCCGGTGGCAATGGAGGAAGGCCTCCGCTTCGCTATCCGTGAGGGTGGCCGCACCGTTGGTTCTGGTCGAGTGACCAAGATTATCGCTTAGTTTTAAGCTGCAGTGTTTAAAGGGCCCGCTTTCGGGCGGGCCCTTCCTTAAGATTCATGTGTATGCGTTCAAGCTTGTTTGAATACGGCTTATAAGGAGAGTTCATGCGCACGATGGTTACCTTGGCGTGTACGGAGTGCAAGCGCCGTAACTACACGACCAAGAAGAACAAGCAGAACAACCCTGATCGTATCGAGTTGAAGAAGTATTGCAAGTGGTGCCAGAAGCACACGCTGCATAAGGAAACCCGATAGTTTTCAGAGGTTAGCACGGGCATAGGCCAGTAGCTCCAATTGGTAGAGCGGCGGTCTCCAAAACCGCATGTTGGGGGTTCGAGTCCCTCCTGGCCTGCCAGCTCGAATAGCGAGCAGCTTGTAGTCAGGTTGCTAAATTGATCAGCAGCTTGATGCCAGGCTGCTTGTTTGGCGTTTAGAGGTAAAACGATCCCTAAAGGAATCAGATGGCTAAGAAATCAAAAACTCAGCGTGCGAAGGCATCTGCCGCTCGCGCCGCTCGCAAGGAAGCTCGTCAGGCCGAAGCTGCTGCTGAGGCATTGAAACAAGCTCAGGGCGAAAGCGCTGATACCGAAGCTCCTAAGAAGAAGCTGTTCGGTAAAACTTCTAAGGCTGCTGATTCTGCAAAAGACGCCAAGCAGAGCAAGGCTGTTGAAAAGAAGGCCGAGAAGAAAGCTGCTAAGCCTAAGAAGAAGCGTTTCCAGTTCCTCAGGGATGTTAAGGCTGAGATGAAACGCGTTACTTGGCCCAGCCGTCAGGACGTCCTTCGTTGGAGCGTTGTGGTAGTTGCCGCACTTCTCTTCTTCGGTATTTATGTTGCTGTTCTTGACAATGGCATTATCACGCCGCTGTTGTTTTTGATTTCCGGATTGGGGGCTTAAGGCATGTCGAAGAAGTGGTATGTGCTTCACACCTACTCCGGCTATGAGAACAAGGTGAAGACGAACCTTGAAACCCGCATCGAAACCATGGGTCTTGAGAACAATGTCTTCGCTATCGAGATTCCTACGGAGACCGTTACTGAGATTAAAGAGGGCGGTCGTCGTAAGGAAAGCGAAAAGAAAGTGTTCCCCGGTTACGTGCTGGTTCGTATGGAACTCGATGATCGTAGCTGGGCTGCTGTTCGCAATACTCCCGGTGTTACCGGTTTTGTCGGCGCGGATAGCAAGCCCGCGCCGCTTACTCGTGACGAGTACAACAAGATTATGAAGCGTACTAGTCACGAAGCCCCGAAGAAGACCTCAACTAATCTTGAGGCAGGGCAGGCTGTCAAGGTTGTTTCCGGTCCTTTGGCCGAGTTTGACGGTGTTGTTTCGGAGGTTATGCCTGATGCCGGTAAGGTGAAGGTCATGGTTTCGATCTTTGGTCGTGAAACCCCGGTGGAGCTTTCGTTCGATCAGGTTTCCTGCATATAGAATGGTCTCTGCAGTTTTAAGGCGTGCCCGCGTGGACCGGGGCTTCTCATTCCTTAGGCTGTGAAGATATATAGTGCAAAAGCATTTTGAAAGGTAATTAGAATGGCTGAGAAGAAAGTTACCGGCTTCGTTAAGCTGCAGATTCCTGCTGGCGCTGCGAATCCGGCCCCGCCCGTCGGCCCGGCTCTGGGTGCTCAGGGTGTCAACATCATGCAGTTCTGCCAGGCGTTTAACGCTCAGACGCAGGAGCAGAAGGGCACCATCATCCCTGTCGAGATCACGGTGTACGAGGACAAGTCCTTCACCTTCGTCTGCAAGACCCCGCCGGCGGCCGTGCTGATCAAGGAGAAGCTGGGTCTGAAGTCCGCTTCTGGCATCCCGCAGCTGAAGTTCGTGGGTACGCTTACCCAGGATCAGCTCCGTGAGATCGCTGAGATCAAGCTGCCCGACCTGAACGCTAACGACATCGATGCTGCTATGCGTATCGTTGCCGGCACCGCTCGTTCCATGGGCGTGCGCGTCGAGGGTGTTGAGATGAAGAAGACCTACGTGCCTTCCAAGAAGCTGGCCGCTATCCTCAGGGGCGAGGCTTAAGAATTTCGCATCGTTTGATGCATTTGATTTAGGACAGTGGAAGGGCTTTGCGTTAGAAGCCGCATAAGCTCGCTACGAACCACGAAAGGAACTATCATGGCAAAGCATTCCAAGGCTTACCGCGCTGCCGTCGAGAAGATCGGCGATGCCACCTACGCTCCGCTTGAGGCGTTTGCAATGGTGAAGGAAGTCGCCACCACCAAGTTCGATCAGACCATTGAGGCTCACTTCCGCCTGGGTATCGACACCCGTCAGGCTGATCAGCAGCTGCGTGGCACGGTTTCCCTGCCGAACGGCTCTGGTAAGACCGTCCGTGTTGCTGTCTTCGCCGAAGGCGCTGCAGCTGATGCCGCTCGTGAGGCTGGCGCCGATATCGTCGGCACTGATGAGCTGACCGCACAGATCCAGGCTGGCGAGTTCAACTTTGACGCTGCCGTTGCTACTCCGGACCAGATGGGCAAGGTTGGTCGTCTGGGCAAGATCCTCGGCCCCCGCGGTCTGATGCCGAACCCGAAGCTCGGCACCGTTACCCCGAATGTTGCTCAGGCTATCAAGGAGCTCAAGGGCGGCCGTGTGGAGTACCGCGCTGACCGTTATGGCATTGCTCACGTCATCATCGGCAAGGCTAGCTTCACTCCTGAGCAGCTCGCTGAGAACTACGGCGCTGTTTACGACGAGATCCTGCGCATGAAGCCTGCTGCTGCTAAGGGCAAGTACGTCAAGTCTGTCAGCGTTTCCGGCACTATGACCCCGGGTGTAACTGTCGACTCTTCCGTGAACAAGAACTACACGGTTGCTGCTGAATAAGCATCTCAGCCATTTCAGCTTATAAGGAGCGGTCCTTCTGGGCCGCTCTTTTCATATATTCAGAACAGTTTAGAGAGGCATGCGCGTTACTCGATCGGCTAATAATAAATTCATACCATGCAATGATGATGCCTGCGTATGCGATGTGTTCTTAGTTACCGATTGCCTACTCTTGCGTCGATTGCTGATTATGCTGGAGATTTTCCCCAAGAGGTTTGTGCGCGAACTGAATGTATGGACTGCGATCCGGTTGAGGCTAATGAATGCCCCTATTATTCGACGCCGGCAGGCGGGAGTCGGCAGAGTGATGGCTTAAGTGCGGATTTGCAGCTTATTGAAGAGCTGAGAGTGCGCGGTTGGAGCCAATATTGTTTCAGGTGTGGCACGTTGGTCATTAGAAATTTGGTTGCGGGATCATAGCGTTATAGATAGCAAATAGGTTTGATACCATTGGCTTGATTGCAGATTGCAGATTGCAGATTGCAGATTGCAGATTGCAGATTGCAGATTGCAGCTTTTGAAGCTATTGGATTAGGAGCATAGATCATGTCGGTTATCTTGAAGTCTCCTGGTGAGATCGAGGCTATGAAGGCTGCAGGGCAGCTTTCCGCCGAAGTGCTGCGCAAGGTAGGGGAGTTGGTAAAGCCCGGCGTCTCTACTTTGGAGCTTGATGAGTTCGCCGAAACCTATATCCGCGAGCATGGCGGTATTCCGGCATTCAAGGGGTATGGTGGATTTCCGGGGACGATCTGCGCATCGGTAAACGAGCAAATCGTTCATGGCATTCCCTCGAAAAAAGTTGTGCTTCGAGACGGCGATATCCTTAGTGTCGACACCGGTGCAACTGTTGATGGTTGGGTTGGCGATAACGCCTGGACGTTTGCGGTTGGGAAGATTTCCGAGCAAAAACGAAAGCTCCTCAAGGTTACCGAGGAATGCATGTGGGCAGGTTTGGATTGCGCTGTCGCTGGCAACCATTTAGGCGATATCGGCCATGCTGTGCAGTCGATTGCCGAGAATGCCGGGTTCGGCGTAGTTCGTGAGTATGTTGGCCATGGTGTTGGCAGAAACATGCATGAAGAGCCGAACGTCCCTAATTATGGACACAGGCACTTAGGTATGAAACTGCAGGTTGGTATGGTGTTGGCTATCGAGCCTATGATCAATATGGGATCCAGGAAAGTGCTTCAGGGCAAAGATGGGTGGCTAGTAAGCACGCGAGATGGCAAGCCCAGCGCGCACTTTGAGAAGATGGTCGCCATTACTGAAGACGGACCTGTGATTCTCACCACCGAACCGGACCATAGGCGTCCTCTGTAACAAGTGCCCAAGGTATGCATAGTAAAGGGGTGCAGCGTGCATATGCGCTGCACCCCTTAGCTTTACGGAAAGAGAATTGGCAAGGGCCTTCTACTTCAGCTGCTTTCCGTTCGTATCCCAGTAGAACCGCTTGAACTTGCGAATCTGGTTCAGGTGCATGATCTTCGCCCACATATTGTGCTTGAAGGAATCGGGCGCGTAATGCAGCGGGTAGGGCTCATCGGTGGCCTTCAGGGTTTTCAGCGCCTGAGTAAGGCGCTCCTGGTTATCCATGCTGCGTTTGAGCACGTAGGCAGGCACGCAGCAGTACAAGAACGGGTTATAGGCCTCGTGGTACTCCACCGGCTGGCCCATGACGAACTCACGCACGATCAGCTCGACGAAGTTCTGCCCGCCAAGGCTCATGTAGTAGGTGTTGCGCCCGCAGCGAGTGTTCACCTCGAAGAAGCGGAAACTGCCATCACGGCTGTCGTACTTGATGTCGAAGTTGGCAAAGCCGCGATAGCCCACATGCGACAGGAAGCGCTTGGCGCAAGAGACGATGGCCTCCTCGCGCTCTCCCATGATGCACAGCGGGTTTCCAAGCGCGGTGGGGTCGTGATCCTGCAGGCATACCACGCCACCGGCGACCACGCGCATGTCGCCGGAGGCGTCCGAGAACGTGGTGAGCGTGCGGATGGCGTCGTCGCCGCCGGGGATGAAGTCCTGCAGCACCAGAAGGTTGTTGTAGTCCGACGTACGGATGCTGCGCCAAACCTGCGCAAGTTCTTCGGGGCTTTCGATCTCATAGATCTTTCGCCAGCCTTCGATGGAGGGCTCGGCGTCTTGGAACTGTGCCGAGTTGGAAGGTTTGGCGATCAGCGGGTAGGGGAACTCATCGACGGGAAGCTCATCGGGGCCGTTGCCGCAGTCGAAGTACCAGGTTTTCGGGAACGGGATGTCAAGCACCTCGCAGATCTCGTAGAAGCGCCGTTTCTGCGTGATGTCGTCGAGCAGGGGAAAATCGATGTACGGGACCACGTAGCCAAGGTCCTGCAGACGTTGCTTGCCCTGCGAGAGCATGCGGGCGTGGCAGTCATCGCAGCCCAAGATGAGCAGCGTCTTCTCCGGATGCGCCCCATGAACTTCCTGGGCGATGCGCTCAAGCGTGTTGTATAGGCCTTCCTGCTCATGGATATGCGGCTCCAGGCGATAGTCCGTGAAACGGCTTTCGGAAAGCATCTTGATGTTTTGCGTGGCGAGCACGATGGTGCTTTCGATACCGAAGGCACGATGCAGCTCGCGCACATAGCTGTATGCAAGGATGTCGCCGCCTACCACCACCGGTTGCAGCAGGCGCGCCACATCCTCGGTGCGGGTGATAGGTGCGGGATCGATGTGTGCGGTCATGAAATCTCCTTTGAGATCCGATAACGTATGCAGCCTTGCATTATCGCACACGCCGGCAACTGCGCGTAGGCGTGACGCGCGTTTCGTGGAAAGTGCCCATAGGGCGGGTCGGTGGCGTATGATGAGCGAATGCATAAACGCCGGTCGGCGAACCAGTAAGAGAAGGAGCTTTCCAAAGCATGTGCGGATTCGTGGGATTCACCGCCGTTGATTTCGACGAGGGCGTCAATCGCGCCATCGTCAAGGACATGGCGGATCGCATTATCCATCGCGGCCCTGATGATGAGGGCTTTTTCGTAAACGATGATGTGGCTATGGGCTTTCGCCGCCTGTCCATCATCGACCTTGAGGGCAGCCACCAGCCCATGCAGAACGCCGACGGCAGCGTGACCGTCACGTTCAACGGCGAGATCTACAACTTCCAGGAGCTGCGCGCCGAGCTTGAGGGCATGGGCTATCAGTTCAAGACCAACGGCGACACCGAGACCATCGTGCACGGCTACGAGGCTTGGGGCACGGGCGTGTTCGAGCGTCTGCGCGGCATGTTCGCCATCGCCATTTGGGACGCTAAGGAAAAGCAGCTGGTGCTTGCGCGCGATATCTTTGGAATCAAGCCGCTGTACTACCAGCATGACGGCAATCGTCTTATCTGGGGCAGCGAGATCAAGTCCTTCCTGGCACACCCGCGCTTCAAGAAGGAGCTTAACCGCGAGGCCCTGCCGCAGTACCTGTGCTTCGAGTACATGAACGACTCGCAGACCATGTTCAAGGACGTCCATAAGATGACGCCCGGTCATTTCATGGTGCTCAAGGACGGCAAGGCCACCATCGAGTGCTTCTACAAGATCACCTACAAGATCGATCGTTCCAAGGGCCTTGAGGAATGGGCCGACATCATCAAGGACACGTTCGACGAGAGCGTGCGCGCCCATGAGATCGCCGATGTGGAGATCGGCAGCTTCCTGTCCGGCGGCATCGACAGCTCGCTGGCAGCGTATTGCATGGGCCAGCATCATGACGAGGGCGTGAAGACGTTCTCCGTGGGCTACGACATCACCGGTAGCGAGGAGCAGCGTGACAAGGCCGAGAACGCCGGCTTCAAGATCAAGCTGGACGAGCTGAAAGATGCGCGCGAGTTCGCCGAGTGGGCGGGGCTTTCCAATAAGGACGTGCAGGTCACGGCCAAGGAGTTCTTGGATATCGTTCCCACCGAGCAGTATCACATGGACGAGCCGCTCGGCGCGCCGTCGGCCATTCCGCTGTACTTCGTCAGCCAGCTTGCTTCCAAAGAGGTGAAGGTGGTGCAGTCCGGCGAGGGCGCCGACGAGCTGTTCGGCGGCTACTGGATCTACCACGACCAGTATGAGTTCTCCAAGTACTTCAAGGTGCCCCGTGCGCTGCGCGCGGCCGGCGGCGCGGTTGCTCAGAAGCTGCCGCCGTTCCACGGGCGTCACTTCGCCATGCGCGGTTCGGGCGGCCCGGAGAAAAGCTATCAGCGCGCGTGCATGAACTACATGTGGGACGAGGTCCCCAACGTGCTGAAGGGTTACAACGGCCCGTGCAAGCCGTGGGAATGGTGCAAGCCGCACTTCGACGAGGCTGCGGTGCAGACGGGCGGCGGCGACGTCATCACGCAGACGCAGTACGTGGACATGGTCTCCTACATGCCCTATGACATCTGCCTGAAGGCCGACCGCATGTCCATGGCGCACTCCCTTGAGCTGCGCGTTCCCTTCCTGGACAAGAAGGTGCTCGATGTGGCGCTGCAGTTGCCCACCGACTGCCGCGTCACCGACGAGCATTCGAAGTACGCGCTGCGCCGTGCGGCGGCCCACCTGGGCTTCCCGCAGAAGGTAGCGGACATGCCCAAGCAGCCGTTCATCACGCCGCTGACCGTGTGGCTGCAGACCGACCTGTATTACGAGCGCATCAAAGAGGCGTTCACCAGCCCCGCTGCGCACGAGTTCTTCAACGTGGACTACCTGATGAAGATGCTTAACGACCATCGCAGCGCCGATTTCAGCACGCAGGAGGGCCGTTCCAAGCTCAAGATGATGCGCATCTGGAACGTGTACTGCTTCCTGTGCTGGTACGAGGTGTTCTTCGGCGAGACGTCGAAACAGTACGCCCCGAAGACGCAGGTGGCGTAAAACGGGTCTGCGCGTGAGCGCGTTGGTGCGCGGGCGTGCGGACTCATCGTTGGGAATGGACAGATAGTGCTACGTCCCCAATGTGTCCATTTGCATAGTGGAATGAGAAACGGCCGCGGATGGTTCCGCGGCCGTTTACGTTATGAGGGGTACGCCCGTTTGAGAAGGGCTATTTGTCCCAGGCGATGAAGGCCCAGGTGATCACGCGGGGGTTG
>OLRB01000822.1_pt1 | contig 16065 bp, 17 predicted proteins | sample 1672751 | NCBI WGS metagenome assembly OLRB01 (sample SAMEA3136720, study PRJEB25190) | human gut metagenome | biome: human gut; feature: human-associated habitat; material: faeces | place: Austria | collected 2013
GCACTTACCGCATTTGACGGGCTTTCCGCAACCAACCGCAAAGCCGTTGAGGAAAGCGTTTCACGTACAGCAAAGGCTCGCGAGCCTATCTCACGGCGTTCCGCAGCGATGCCGGCTTTCGAGATGGCCTTCAATCGGGCATCGATTTCCAGCACAATCGATACCGCAGGCGTCCAAGGTGTCTGCCCTCTACTTGCATTGCGCAAAGCCTCCTTGAGACTCAGATACTTGCAGGTTTCGGGGTTGGAATCTACTCGCTCCTGCGCCGCAGGGGATAACGCGACGATTGACATACCGGGATGGCAAGCAAGGCCCTTCTGAGAGCCCGTAAGCACCACATCGGCGCCAAGCTGCTCCATGTCGAGTTCGTCAGCAATGAATGCGCTAACAGCATCAACGAGCAGAGTTATGCCGCGTGACCTGCAGAAATCGGAGATCAGGGGCATATCGTACAGCAAGCCGGAAGACGTCTCGTGCATATTGACGAGCAAAGCGGTAACCGCATCCCCTACGCATGATTCCAATGCCTCACGCGTGATTTGTTTACCGAAACCAAGACGCACTTCATCGACCTCATGACCATGCAGGTCACAAAGGTCCACGAAACGCTGGCCGAAACTGCCGCCGTTCACCACCGCCACATGCTCAGCAGGCCTAAGGACGCCCATGACAACAGCCTCCATGGCACCGGTGCCCGACGCAGTCAGAAAGACGCAGCGGGAGCCAACCGGAGCATGCAGCAAATCGAGCATAGCTCGCTCGCACCTTAAGACCACGTCAGAAAACTCGGGAGTGCGAAAATACGGCGCATCCTGGCCCGCAACGGAAAGCACCTCATCAGGGCTCATAACCGGCCCTACGGTAAAGTTCAACATCTTCTTCGCCTCTTCCAATATCGCAATACGCCGCAGCGAAGGGCTCTAAGGGCTAATCTTCCTTCAAAACCATCCCAATCGTGAGCAACATGTCAAATGCCAAAGAAACCTACGAATCCATCCCCAGGTAAAGTTCCTTCGGAGCGTGATTTCGACGCTGATCCTCCGGCGGCAACTGATTCCAAGTTCGACCATACTGCGTAAGCAGGTAGCCTTCGACATCGGCGGGAGCAAAAAACTCCTTGCCTTCAAATTCTATGGTGTCTGGAGGCAACAGCATGCTCTTTGGATAAGGCTCGATTGCCGCATACGAAGACGCCATCAGCATATCGGACTTTGGGTCATCCTTCGCAATCATAGCTGCCTTGTCGAACCCACGATTGATGCGCTCCGGGGACAAAGCCACACGCGCAACACGGTGCGCTAACCGACACGCAATTTTTTCCACCGCTCCGAGCGCCCCCTTGTGCGGCACTACAATGTGCTTGGAATGATATAAATACGAGAGGCTCTGCCACATCATGCAGCGCTTACGCTGCCGCTTCGCCGCAGCCGACTCAGCGCAAACAGCGTCATACGGGAAGATGTCTACGAAAACGCCTTGGTCAAACCCGGCTTCTTCTGTTTCGTCGGTTACAAAACGTGTGCCTTTCAACATAACCTTCGCAAATAATGCCGCCTGACGAGGATTCGACCGGGAGCAAGTCACACGGAACCGATTCCCCAAGGCTGCGGAGGCAACGTCTAGGAAACGCTCGTAGTCATCGCGCGGCATACCTAAGTCGATATCGTCATCCCAAGGAATGAAACCGCCATGACGGCGAGCCCCCAGCACTGTACCGGAGTCTAGCCAGTATGCAATGTCATATTCACGGCACACCCGATCGATGTCTTTCAAAATCTCCAGCTCAGCAAGTTGCAAGCGCCGCAACATATCCTGCTCGTATTGCATAGCAGTCTTCCTAACTCTCCTTTGATCACTTGCGCACCGCAAGCTGCGCTGCGCGTTTGTAAAAATCAGCTAACCATATCGAGGTCTGTCCGATATCAAACCCATGCGAGCGAACCAGCTTAACTCCATCATGGCGCTCGCTCCTCAATGCGATATCAAGCTGTTGCAGACACGCATGAGCCCATTGCTCGGCACCAGCTTCCAAAGCAATGCGGCGCGCATTCCCGCCCATAAGCGCACTCGCAGGAACACCCTCAGACATAAGGGTTGGCAGCCCTGACGCCTGCGCTTCAATTGCCGCTAAGCCCAAACCTTCTTTTATAGAAGGGAATACAAAGATATCAGCAGCCCGCAAAACGACAGGAACGTTGTCAACAACGCCTAAGAAGCATACTGCATCGTCAAGCCCACGACTCGCAACCGATTGCTTCAAAGAGCACTCAAGCTCCCCTCGTCCCGCGAGCACCAAAACAGCCTGAGGATAGTGCCTGCGAATAATCTCAAACACATCGAACAAAAACTCGTGATTCTTTACTGGAATCAAACGCCCAACATGGCACACAACGGGCCTGCCAGCAAACCCCATCTCCTCTTTTGCAAGCTCATGAGATGAGGAATCACACGCATAGCGTTGAGCATCGATGCCGTTTGCTAAAACAGAGAACGAATCCCCTTCGACAACACTCTTTCCAAAACGATCAAGCCCAGCTTCGCGCGAACAGCCAATAAAATAATCGGCAATATGACGGACAGGATGCGCAATCAGATTAAAGACCATCCCTTCTAGCCCCGGCTCATAGTTCTGCGCATGGCTGTGCGCAATGGTATATTTGCCGGCACGTTTAGCTTCGCTTAAGTAAATGGGCGCACAGCTGCCAATGTGCCCATGAACCACCATCCACTCTGGATGCGCAGCAAACAACTCGCGACACTTCTTTCGATAGGCAGGGCCGTTAAACCCTGTGAAGCGCGGCACACGGAAGAAGCGTCCGCCCAGTTCACGAATCTCGGCATCATAATCGCCGTCACGCTGCTCGTGGACCAAAAAGTCGAACTGGATGCTGCTTCGATCCATAGCGCGGTACAGGTTCATCACCATGGTTTCAGCACCGCCGCGATCCATAACGCCTATCACTTGCAGAATGCGCATCATGTATCTTCAACCTCCACAGATTCGTTTTCATCACAAACGCCCGAGCCCACGATCCTACACGTAAGTCAATCGGACCACACAGCTAGCACACGAGATTCTTCATGGATTAAGCGATTCATCGATTGATCCGTTCTTAATCATCATTGCCTCAAAGTTGCAAAATAGTTCAGGCGGCGACAGAATCACAGGCACTGCCTTAAGCACCTCGAAACAATGTAAATCGGAACGATGACCGTAAACCGCATATTAAACTTCTCGGAAGCATTCGGTTTAACCCCTCATAGAAAGCAATAAGCGGGTAAAGCTCAACACCATTCCCACAATCAAGCCCGCCATGGTGGCGTAACTAGCGCCATTTAAACCGAACACAGCGAGCATGGGATACGAGCACGCAGCACAGACGACAAACGCGGCAGAAAAGCAAGCAAGATTGCCTTTCATGTCTCGCACCACAACCAACAAGTCCCCTAAAAACCACAAAAAAGCAGTGCATATCGTGCAGCAAACAAGAGGCAGCAGTAAATAGGAGAAAGCGCGAATCGAATCACCGTAAATAAGGCCCAAAACCCACTCACCAAGCCATGCGAATCCGATAAGCGACACCGCCGCCAAAACGATAATGGCAACAAACACCTTTGCGAATAAGCGCAAGAATCCCGAAGTGTCCTTCGCAAGATAACACTGCGCAAAACTGCTCAATAAAGGCGAGTAAATATATTGCGCCCCCATTTGCACCACCACAACCGGCGAGGCAACAGACGCATATGCCCCAAGAGCAGAAGCTCCAAACATAGCCCCTAAAACCTGGCGGGGAATTGCGGGGATTGATCCCGCAAATACCAAAGCAACAGCTGCCGGAAGACAAGCGGTAAATAACGCCATCATCTTCGCCCTCTTGAAATCTAACGAATAGGGACCGATGATGTGCTTCAGGCTCCTCGGCAAATAAAACAGAACGACTGCGCCGGTAACCAATGTCATAGCGACAAGCGACACCAGCAAGGAATGCGTTACAGCCATTCCCACGTAAAAGGCAGCAAGGGATAATATGCCTCGCGCAGTTAGATCTTTGCCGGCAACATCCAACCTATTCTTTTGCTGCGCAGCGCCGTGATACACATCGGCGATGATCGGTACACAAGAATATACGCAATAAGCAACGACGGCAGGAATAGAGTCGTTAGCGCATGATGCTGCTGCGTAAACCGTCATGCATACAAGGGCCACCGTGGTGCTCAGCAATCGAAAGGCTAAATACTGCCCAGCAGAATACTCTTCGTTCAAGTCGGATACCTGAAACGCACGCACTTTAAAATACCCTATAGGGGAAAAGATATTAGAAACCGCCATACCAAGAGCCAGCACTCCGGCAGCATCATATCCATCGGAAAGGCGCACCACTAACACCGTGATTAGCCATTGGCAAACAAGATAAGCCAATGAGCCCGAAGTGTTCCATAGCATATTCTGTTTTATAGACAACTGTTTTACCACTGCAAGCTGCCTTTATATATCATTGTGCTTTGCGATATCAGCAAGCGCCTCGTTTTGCACAAGGTTGCGCACTTTAGCACGCAGCTGCGACACTTCAACTGTAGTATAGAATTCACGAATAACCAGAACCGCAATCACATACACGAACACGAAATTCGCCGGACTCTCGATACTGAAAAGACCAGCAAAGAAAAACGGAATCTGGCGAAACACGCCCATCAGCACCAAACTAAGCGCAAACAGGAACCAGAATGTTGAGTCAGCGATAGTGACTTCAGCTTTACGGATTTTGCGAAGAATCAGCCAGAACGTCAGCAGCGCCCCAACAAGCAAGGTCGCAGAAAACAGCAAGCTCATTTCTTCCTCCTAAACCACTGCACCAGCAAAATCGAAATGCTCATACGCAGCATGTACGTGACGGACTTCGTGAAGTTCAAGTAGCTTTCACCGGCAACGCGTTCGCGCATTTCCACCTGTGTCTCTTCGACCTTGTAGCCCCAACGCATCAAAAGCGAAATGGTGTCGGGCTCGGGACCAAAATCAAGCTCATTAGCGAAAAGCGGAATCATCTGCTTATCGAACAAGCGCATACCTGATGTAGGATCCTGAATGCGCTTCCGTGTTGTCAGCATAATCATGGCGCTAATCAACACACTGCCGGCCATACGCGCGGAGACAGGCTTCTTTTGCGTAGCGAAGCGGCTACCGATTACGATATTCGCGCCCTTTTCCTCTGCCACGTGAACCATCTCGGCAATGAAAGCCGCAGAATGCTGACCATCTGCATCAAATTGAATGGCGTAATCATAGCCATGCTCATAGGCATAGCGCATGCCTGTTTGGAATGCGCCGGCAAGACCGAGGTTCACCGGCAAATCGATAACGTTGTAGCCATGCTCCCGACAAATGCTAAGGGTATCGTCCTTGGAACCGTCATTGACAATAACGTAATCAACCCCCGGCGCGTTGTCCCGCAAATCTTCAATGGTCGATACGATGTTATCTCGCTCGTTATATGCAGGAACAACGGCGATGACGCGCCTATTTTCTAAAGCGTTATCCACTTTCCAATTGCTCTCTACTCGGCAGCATTCAAATTTCCAAGCGTTTATTGTATCGCCCCATTCGGCTCATGACCAGGAAGTCACTGTATGGGTATAATCTTAAGCATACAAACACGCAGAAGCGCAGACGAAACAAGGAGAACCATGCTTCACGCCGTCTCAGCACCCAGCAGCACTACCGTCGATACGGAGCACAAGCCTTGCATCTGCATTTTCTCTGCATTATATGAACCACATATCGGAGGAGTCGAATCCTATACAAAAGGCATTGCCGAGGCACTCGTTGCGAAGGGGCAGCGCGTTATCGTTGTCACCATGAACACAAACGATGCCGCAACCGAAGAGACTTCGAACGGCGTCGAAATTATCCGACTACCATGCAGACCATTCCTAAACGGCAGGTTTCCCCTTCCTCTCAGCAATAACGAAGCCGATAGGCTGTGGAGTTGGCTCAAGCAGCAATCGGTCGACAATGTGGTAATCAACACAAGATTTTACTGTCTGAGTTCGCAAGGAGCACATTTTGCGCGAACGCGCAGCATCACACCACTGCTTATCGAGCATGGTTCCGCGCATCTTACGCTCGGAAACCCGGCACTTGATGCCCCCTTGCACTTGATCGAACACGCCATGACGGCTTCAATCAAACGATATAATCCAACCTGCTTTGCGGTATCTAAAAAAGCAAGCGCATGGCTTTCCCATTTCGGAATTGCTTCACAAGGGGAAATCCCAAATGCCATTGACGCAGATGTTTTTGTCAACCAAGCAAACAATCGGGATTTCCGGAATGAACTAGGTATTCCGGAAGATGCTCTTCTAATCGCTTTCGCTGGTCGATTTGTACCTGAGAAGGGGGTACTTCAACTAGCAGAAGCCATCAAAGATCTCGAAGCCGACTGCAACATTTTTGCCATCATGGCAGGCGACGGTCCTTTGCGATGCAAAGTCCAACAATTGGGAGCAGCCCGCTTGGCAACCCCAGGCACGCTAAGCAAGAGCGATTTGGCCGCCCTACTATTGCAAGCAGACGCGCTTTGCCTGCCTTCACGATCGGAAGGCTTCTGCACGATGTTCCTAGAAGCTGCCGCCTGTGGTACCGCCATAATCGCCACGGACGTCGGAGGCATGCATGAAATAGCTCCGACAAATGAATACGGCATCCTCCTTGAATCTATGAGCGCATCCGACGTAAAAGCCGCGCTTGAAAAAGCAGCTTCGAACAAGGCAGCAATCAAGCATATGGGAGAACAGCTTGCTGCAAGAGTTCGCAGTCAATGCACCTGGAGGGAATCGGCCTACAAGCTTATTCAAGAGGTGCAGGCATCAGCGTCCGACACTCCACGATAATGGGCCGTTACATCGGCATCCTTCGTAAACCACAAACTAGAAGGGCTTTATCTTTAAAAAGAAGAGGGTCGTTTCGCAAAGTGAACTGTCTCCCATTTCTTGGACACAAGAAATGGGAGGTTTTAGACTGGGACAATATGATGGACACGGAGAATCGAGCGTTTCGATTGGAAAGGTGTTCAAGCTATGCCAGGAAAACGCTACGACAGGCAATTCAAGCTCTCCGCCGCGAGATTGGTTCTCGAGGGAGAGATCCCAATCAAGGGGCTGTCCGACCAGCTCAACGTGCCGTGCTGCACCCTCAGACGGTGGGCGGCGGAATATGAGGCCGACGGCGAGGACGCGTTCCCCGGAAGCGGCAACCCCGTCGCGAACAAGGATCACGAGATACTGAAGCTCAAGAAGGAGAACGGGAGCTCCGCAAGGAGGTCGCGATACTAAAGAAATTCCGGGCCTTCTCGAGGCAAGCCCAAGCGCGAGGTTCGAGTTCGCGAGGACCGGCGAGCATGGGATGAGCGTCAAGAAGGCATGCGGGGCGCTGGGCGTCAGCAGGGGCGGATACTATGCCTTCCTGAACCGCCCCAAATCATCGAGGCAGATAGCCCGCGAGGCGCTGGAGCCGTTCGTCGAGGACATCTTCTACGCCAGCAATCGCAGGTACGGGTCGAGGCGGATCGTCATCGAGCTTCGCAAGATCGGCATCGTCGCGAACGGCAAGACCGTGCAGCGCATGATGGCGAGGAAAGGGCCGGTATCCTGCAGGGGCCCCAAGAAGCACGGAAGGGGCGGAAAGGCCTCAGACAAGGGGCCAATGTCTTGAACAGGGAATTCTCCGTCCAAAAGAGGAACAGCGTGCGGCGCGGCGACATCACCTACATACCCACGAGGGAAGGACGGCCCTGCCTGGCCACCTACCTCGACCCGTTCCCTCGCAAGATAGTCGGATGGCAAGTGCCCCCCCGCATCAACGAGAATCTGGTAATCGACGCCCTTGACAACGCTGTGAACAGGGAAAATCCGGAAGAAAGACTCATGGCGCACACGGATAGGGGCAGCCAATGCACCTCGAGAAGGTTTTGCAGGGAGCTCGAGAATCGCGGGTTCGTCCAATCGTTTTCCCGCAAGGGCTGCCCTTACGACAACGCCGTCATGGAGTCGTTCTTCAAGACCCTGAAAAGGGAGCTTCCCCTCGATCGCAAGCACGACACCCGGATAGAGGCCAGACAGGAAACATTCAAGTTCATCGAGCTGTATTACAATACCAGGCAGCCGCATTCGTCCCTCGGCAACCTATCGCCCGTGGAATATGAGCGGCAGTGCGCTCATTAGCTCGATTCCGGATGTCCATAAAACAGTCCCAGTCCACCGAAACGGAAATCGACTTGTCAACGGATCTGGGACAGATTCAGATTCAGATTAATAATTTGGTTGTCTCACCCCCCCCCAGGACCTACGCGAGCTTGCCCGAATTCCGCATCCTATCGAAGAATTAAGGGTTGACGAAACTATTGGAACACCCCCTGCGTAGAGTATGACACTGGCTCAGACGTTGATGCAGCGTCTAGCGACTGGAATCGCAGCTTACGAATCGCCTACCCGACAGCGTTACATCCCTCGAGTATGTCTACGAGCGTGCACTTCCGTTCCTCCGGATAAGTCGGCATTTACGAACTCCTGAATAAAACGACCCGGACAAGCGTAAGACCGAATCGTTCCAGTCAAAGTCATTCGACCGTTTTAATCTTTCTTTCTGCCCGACCGCCAGTCAATAGAGACGTAATGAACGGCGCGTTCATCCTCTTCAAAAGATAATACAGAGCAATTGCAAGGCAAAAAATAGCTAAACAGTAGACGAAGCGAAATGAAAGATTGGCGAGCGCCATTGATGGCATATAAGATATGCAATTCCTTATGGCTCCTCCCAGCGTACTCAATAGAGGCTGATGAAGCGCATAAACCAGAAAAGTCACTTTATAAACGGTTGATTCTCCCTTAATAACGGGAAGATTGAACAACAGTATTGTCAGAGAAGGCAGACATCTTGCCAGCACGAATTCGATTGAATTACCCATATAAGCCGAAAATATGAAGCCCGTCAAAAGAAGAAAAATGCAGAGATTAATCATGCTCGTTTTGCTATCGAAATGCAATCCTATATATGCTCCCAAAACATAAGCAGGAAGATAGGTTAGAACATTTCCCAAATAACCATAAGACACAATGCTCGAAATAGCCGGGTTGCTCGTATTGCAGAAGAAATAGCAGGCGAAGAAACAGACAAGAACTGCAACGCCTCCAAATTTACCGTTATTGAGAAGAGGGAGCAGCACATAAGAGCAGCAGGCCAAAAGAAAAATCGCATAAACATACCAAAGCGCCCCATCGGGCGGCCAGGCATTAAAAAGAAATACGGTGCTTGCCCAAGCGTTAAAGGAATATGTTCTTCCTATCGCAGCATAATAGCAAGTTGCGATGATCTCCCACGCGACATATGGAATAAGGAGCGTCTTGACCCTCTTCCTGATCTTTGATGGAATTTTTCCCAAAGAAAGCCCCAAGAAGAAAAGGAATCCCGTCACTGTAAAGAAATACGACATTGCAAAAACGCCAATTTGGTTAAACGCAATGGAAACATGGTCGTTTAGCCATAAGTCAACCATCCCTCCCCCCGCATTAGAGGAGGCCGTCGCCCCACAATGATACATTACTATTGCAGCGGTCATCACGACCCCGAGCGTCTTTATATTGTCGCTCGTTGATTTATCTATCATATTGCGCTTTCTCTTAGCTCTTGCTATTCATACACTTCATAGTACGCTACAAAGTAACCCGTTTTCCCATGAAACCAAATCTGGTTCCTTTCTTTTCCCAATGCCATTCGCAACTTCCGATTGCCATTCAATTCGGCAGCGCCCAACCTATGTTTAGCATATTGAGCAACAAGTTGTCACACATGCAAAAGCAAGCTCATACGCATGACTAGGCGATTCTCAACCATTAAACAATGTATCGTGAACCGAGTTGCTGCAGTTCGGAGAAAGAATCCTTTTCGCCACGTCCTCGAAAGTGCCTTTCTCGATTTTGACGCCATACAGGCCTCAAGCGCACTTCAAGCTAGCCGCCGGTATGTCCGTCCCATTACAGTTGAGATACAGTTGATTCGGGCGATCCGAGAAACAAGGATCTGCTTGGATTAGGATTGTGCTTGAACGGTTTTCATTGCACGAAGGGGGCGCGGACAAATAGTTGGACCGAATCGGTCCGGTTAGGTTGGAGAGGGTAAGATCTCCTGGACACCAAGTTAAGGGTGAAAGGTGTTCTATATGACCCAGAAGAGGAAGCGTTACGATAAGCAGTTCAAGATAGCGGCGGCGCGGGTGGTCCTCGGCGGCGAGATGAGGGCCGTCGACCTTGCGAGGGAGCTCGGAATCAAGGACTCGACGCTCAGGCGGTGGGCGCAGGAGTACGAGGAGATGGGCGAGAACGCCTTCCCCGGAAACGGCAGCCCGAAGGTCAACAAGGATTACGAGATCGTGAAGCTCCGCAAAAGGATCGCGGAACTCGAGCGCGAGAACGGGATGCAAAAAACTTCTGGGCCTTCTCGAGCCAAGGCCATGCGCGAGGCTCGGGTTCCTCGAAGAGCATAGGGGCGAGATCGGCCCCATCAAGAAGGCATGCGGGCCGATGAAGGTCTCGAAATCCGGTTTCCACGAGCATCTCGGCCGGAAGAAACCCAACGCCCAGATAGAGCGAGAGGCGCTCGAAGGGTTCGTCGTCGAGGCCTTCGAGCGGCACAAGGGCCGTTACGGCTACCGGCGCATCGACCGCGAGCTGCGAAAAAGCGGCATCGCCGTGGGCGAGAAGCGCGCGCTCCGCATCATGCGGAAGCTCGGGCTTGCCGGAAAGGGCGCGACCCGAAAGCACCGCATTCAGAAGAAGGCCGAGCCGGGAGACCCTCGGTTGAACCTGGTAGAGCGCGCTTTCGCCGTGGGCGAGCGCAACAGGCCTTGGGTGGGCGGCATCGCCTACATGCCCGCAAGCGAAGGGTGGCTCTATCTCGCGGCCGTGACAGGCGCCTTCTCCCGCAAGGTCGTGAGCTGGTCGATGTCCGAGCGCATCACCGGGAAGGTCGCGATCGACGCGATAGGGCAGGCGGTTGGCAGGGAGGGTCCGCCAGACGACGGCGGCCTCGTCTTCCATGACGACCAAGGCGCGCGGCACGCCTCCCGCTCCTTCCGGCGATGCCTGGGCTCGCATGGCATGGTCCGGTCGGTATCAAGGCCCGGCACGCCGCTGGGCAACGCGGTGGCCGAGTCGTTCTTCAAGACGCTGAAAAGGGAATCGGCAGAAGGGAGGGGCTATGGGACGAGGGACGAGGCCGAGCAGGACATCTTCAAGCACATAGAGCTCTATTGCAGCAATAGGGTGCGCATGCATTCCACCTTGGGCTACATGTCTCCGGTGGAATACGAGCGGCAATACGCTTGAGGGTCCTTAAAAGAAAGTCCAGTTTATCCTTCCCACTCCAAATCGCCTGATCCCAAACGGTCCAGGATTTCCGCCGCAGTCCCAAATGGTGAAAACTGCATTGACGCTAACATTACGGCGTCGACCCGAAGCTCTTCGCCTGGAACGCCGTGGCGTATTGGCCCAACGTGTACACGATCTGCGCGAGCCTGGTCTGCGACGATAGCAACCAGGTGCTAGACGGTGACGACAACCCCATCGAGGGCCTGTACGCGGCCGGCAACGCGGGCGGGTCGTTCTTCGGCTACTACTGCCCCGTTTCCGGATTCTCGGCCGCGGGCGTGAGCCACGCATTGGTCGGCGGGCCGCTGGCGGCCGCCTCTGCGCTCGGCAAGACGCTCGACGACCTGCCGAAAGCGTAGCACGCGATAGATTTTAAGCGCTGCCCTTTTCAGTCCCGACTGTCCTCCCCGGCCGGGACTTTCCTTTTGTGCGCCATTAATTTCGTTAGAGCGCGCGACGCCGAACAGGAGCGACCGCCACGTCAACCGAAAACCATCATTATGCATCCCTCAAACATCTCGCTCCGCATTCGTTTCACCTCGCGGCCCATATCTTCCAGGTGCCATTTCTCTTTACGAGGACAACCTCGTGTCCGCCCTCGATAATCTGCGGCCCCTCGATCGTGAACGCCTCTCGCACATTGGGCAGAAGTTTCACCAGCACCGCCCCGTCTTTCAGATGCCGAACCCGGCTGCTCACGCCGCAATCGTCTTCGAAAATCATGGCCGCTTGAGTGAAATCACCCCACTGTGCAAATATTTCAGGCGCGACAAGCGATTTCAGCGCAGCATGGTCGAATGGCTTAGAGGACAGCGCTTCCGCGAAACGGCACACTACGTCGAGTATGCAGGCGTCCCCGATGGAAGTGGCTTGGGCGATTTGCTCGATATCGGCGGGACCTAAATCCCTGCCTTGAAGGTTGCGCCAAGAGGGCGACCCCTTTATCGACCGCTCGAATCCCTTTGATCCGTACGAGACAACAGCCGCCTCCTCTCCGCACCTCGACAAAGGCTTTACGCCGGCAGCGCGAAGGAAGTCAGAAAATCGCAGCAAAAGGCGTTCCCTTTCGGCCACATACGGGGCAAGGGCCAAAATCCTCATATATTCGGGAACATCGATGAGTTTCTCTATGCGGCGCCGGTCGGCGTGGAGCAACGCTCCGTACATGGCGTCCTCGGAATTAGAGAAGAGCCCACTTACAACGTCCCCATTCCCGAAAGCGAACTCGATATCTTGGGCGTTGAGCGATTCCAGGTCGGCCAATAGGAGGCCGATTACCTCTTTGCCGGAATCGAAATCCTGCTCAGCGGATTTGAGCAGCCCCTTGAAAAACAAATCCTTGCCGCGCACGAAATATTTCCGTTGCAGCATGAGCCGCATGGCAACTGCGGCAAAATCCCTATCATCGATATCGAGGTTTCCGATTTCGGAGAAATTCTGAACCCCAAATTGCGCCAGGGATTTGTCCAACGGGAGCGCTCCAACCAGCCTTATGTAGACATCAATAGTGTAGAGATACAGCTCGTAATCGTCTTCGCTACGTTTAGCCACAGCTTATCCTTTGTTCGCAACTGGAAGCGAAATGAGATCATCAATCCGCTTCGCCATCATTGTCATAGATTCGTCGAGCCAACACAAATAATCTCCCGGATCCATCTTCACCGTTTTGCGAGTGGCCTCAATAAGCAGCTCGTCTGCACTCTTTCCCTTGCAAGCCTGCATACCTAGAAGTCCAGAAAAATCATAGTGGACAAATGCATTCCTCAAATCCTTCGAGGCCCTGACGCGTTTCCTGACCTCCTTTGGCACAAGGGTCGACAGCACGAGCGCCCCGTCTGCGGTAAATCCATACTCAGACGGTTTGGGCATCACGCAATTCGCGAAACGCGAAATGCTTCCGTCAAGGGCCAGCAAAACAGCAGTGCCATATTTCATTCTGAGAACGTCGTCAAACATTTCGTTCTCGCTCAAAGCGAAAACAGCGTTAAGCTGCACCAGAAACTCCGCAAGCATGAAGAAACATGCGGCGTTGTCAATGCCCTGCTTCTTTAGAGGTAGAAACATATCCGAATAATGGCAATCCACATGGCAGGTCTCGAATTCTTTCGCTGTAAGCGTATGCAATTCAGGGGTCAACAGCTTTACTGTATAGAATGCCGCTGATGCAGCAACACCCAAATCAAAGCCGAGCTGTTTTTCGCATTCTTCACTCCAAACAGGATCAAGCGCCCCGCCGTACGCCTGAGAGATATAACGGGCGGTTATAAACGTCGTGCATACCGGACGGTCTCCATGCGTACAGATTCCCATATCGGGCGTAAGGGAGTTAATGAGCGGCCCAAATAGCCCCGTCGCCTTTTTCGTGGACGACGATAGTCCCCGCGTCACCGAATTCGTCATAAACGTATAGTCTTCAACCGTCGATCCCTTGGCAGAAAGCGATTTTGATGCATTGCGCAAACGATTGACCACAGCCGAATCAAGCTCGAAGTCATGATCAAAATACTTCTTTACAAATCTAACGGAGTCATGCGCAGCAAGAGCGCAAAACGGGAGAATCGTCAGCATTAAATCAGGCGTTGATTCGGGATATCTGTCCCTATGATCGAGCAGTTTGTAGAACATCCTTCCGTCTTCGACGAAAGTCAGAATGGAGCAGGCATCGGCGCCCGTCGACTTTGCATGATTTATGTTACGCTCTTCTTTGCGACGTTCCGCCCTACCCATGATATGCCTCCGATGCTTCGGCCTTTCGCCCGCCAGACTCGCTTGCCTCCGCCTTCAACCTCATGCCTTGCTGGGCGGCGCAGCCAAGGCGAGTAATCAAATCGATCACAAGAATCGCTTTGAGCGAATGCTCTTCGGTGCCGTAGTTTGTTTGAACGCCGTGGCAGATCTTATTTCTTAGAGGATTGTGGGCGGCGATGGCTTCGTCGTAATTATTAGTGAGCAGGACATCAATCACGTAGCCGCTTATCAACTGCCATATATGCCAGCCTTTATCGGTTTGGAGAGACATCGCCAACACAAGGTCCTTCGGGGCCTTCAGCTTGGTGCTTTTCCTCTCCCCTAGAGGATTGAGATTATGCTCAACTGCGAAATCGTCAAAAAGAGCAGCCTCCTCTTCGGACGAATATTCGAAAGATGGCCCAAAATACTCGACAATTATTCCTTCAACCATGCACATCAAAATAGACACGCATGCATCGTATTGGCGGCCAATATGGAAATCAATGGCCCTTTTCAGCATCGCTCGCTTACCATCGGGGAGTTCGTCGTGCTCCGACCAGCGGTCAGCGACCGACGCCAGCCATCGTTCGTCTAAATGGATGCGAGCTATTTCGTAAACCGCTGAATCCAAATCAGTCCGCTCAATATCCAAGCCTTCCAATTCACAAAATAGATCGTTATTGTCAGCGAGGTAAAGCGGCCAGTTCGACCTCTCAAGCACATTCAATAACTTCGTCCGACGATGAAACGGCAAAAGCGCGGCCTTGATTCCGCTCAAGTCGACCTTCGGCATAAAATCGAAGCTCTCCGACCATGTTTTCGTAAAAGCCCTCGCAGCATCGAACAGCTTTGGCTGGAGGTCTTGATATGCCGTCTTGAGCGCCTCGCTGGTCTCTTCTATTGCTGCAATGCTCGCCTTGACGGAATCGGGCACTGACTGGCAGCAATCAAGCCAGCCAGAAGCAGAGGCCAACGACGAAAGATTAGGCGAATCCCCAATGCAGTCCTTGACGTCTCGATAGAATTCCTTTGCGGACTCAAGCGCTTTATGCGATATTTCCCCACCGTCAGAATTGACCGACCACTCTATTGCCTGCATATTCCGATCAGCAGAATCCGATTCATCGCACCCGCGCAATTGTGTGCTCGATTTTGACACGAGAACATTCCCCTTTTCATCATTCGTCATTTAGTTCCCTCTCGCGTAATAACGTCAGGGCGAAGCATATTGAGCCAGAATGGTAGCGCCTGTCGCCCTGCGAGCACCTCAAGGTGGACTTTAATACTAAGGCCGTCTCAACCGGGCATCTCTCACTTTTCTCTTTCGCTATCGAACGATCGCAGCTCGCCCTCAATGGCTTCAGGCAATTCGTCGCATCTAATCCTATAGTGCAGCACTTCGCATTCGCCAGCGAACAGAAGACGACACGGGAACGCAAAAGCCACGCATAGCCGCCCAGTCCAATATTCGCAAAATCACGCCTATAGGCAGGAGGCGTCGACGCCTCCCCCGTTCCTTCCTCGCCGAGGGGCCGAGGGCTAGTCGAGCCTTATCGGCCTCTCGGGCCTCTTCCTCCCCGAGCAGTACGGGCAGTAGCCCGGCTTGGCCCCCACCCTGTCGCGGACGGACATCTGGTAGACGTGGCCGCACTCGCCGCGCCACCATGCGAGCTTGCGGCTTACGGCCTGCACGCCGGTGGGCTTCAAGCGCTTGTTCATGCGCGGGTGCCACATCGCCGCTATGCCGGGGTGCGTGGTGGCCAGGTCGTTGTAGCCGGCGAGCACCTTGCGACCCGAGCAGTACGGGCAGCCCGGGTCCGCCTTGCCCTTGCGCGCCCGGTTCGCTATGAGGCCGGACCACTCGTGGCCCTCCTCGCACTTCCACCAGACGCGCTTGTTGGAGTTGGCGATCGCGTC
>OLRB01000828.1_pt1 | contig 15907 bp, 13 predicted proteins | sample 1672751 | NCBI WGS metagenome assembly OLRB01 (sample SAMEA3136720, study PRJEB25190) | human gut metagenome | biome: human gut; feature: human-associated habitat; material: faeces | place: Austria | collected 2013
TGAACTATATTTTAAGCTATATATTTAAAAACTATATAGTTTATATCATAAATTTAAAATTGGATTGCAAAATATCAGATATAAATCCAACCTTCTGCAATCCAATGATTTACAAATTACTAAGCCTGAACTTTAAGTCCTGCATTTATTAATTCTTTTTTAAGAACTTCAAGATTAGCAGGGTCCATATTATCAAGTGGAAGTCTTAAATCTCCAACTTCAAATCCAAGTAAATTCATAGCAGTTTTAACTGGTATAGGATTTACTTCTATGAATAATGCAGCGATTAGAGCGTCTAAATCTAACTGTATTTTTCTTGAACCTTCAACATCTCCGTTAAGATATTTTTCAACTAAATCGTGAGTTTCTCTAGGGCATACGTTAGCAAGAACAGATATAACCCCATGTCCTCCTAATGATAATAGAGGAACTATTGAATCGTCGTTTCCAGAGTATATAGCGAAATCTTCTGGAACTAAGCTTGCTATTTCAGCAACCTGTCCTAAATCTCCACTAGCTTCTTTAACAGCAACTATATTAGGAACCTGAGCAAGTTCAGCTATTAAAGCTGGAGATATGTTCATACAAGTTCTTCCAGGAACGTTGTATAAGATTATTGGTATATTAACGCTTTCTGCTATTGTTACGAAATGTTTTTTAAGACCAGATTTATTAGCTTTGTTGTAGTATGGAGTTATTATTAATAATCCGTCAACACCAAGAGCTTCAGCTTTCTGGCTTAATTCAACAGAATGCATAGTATTGTTTGATCCTGTTCCAGCTATAACTGGTATTCTTCCGTTTACTTTTTTAACTGTAAATTCTAAAACAGAAAGTATTTCTTCGTCTGACATTGTAGTTGCTTCACCAGTAGTACCGCAAGAAACTATAGCGTCAGTTTTGTTTTCTATATGATATTCGATAAGTTCAGCTAATTTATCGAAGTTTACCTTATTATCTTTTGTGAATGGTGTTACAAGAGCAACTGCAGAACCTTTAAATAACATTTGAGATCGACCCCTTTTCTTAAAAAATATAATTATTTAATAGTATTGTAATATTTTACAATATTATGTTAAACATTTTCAAAATATAGTTTAATTTATAAATTAATTTTAAACTAATTCCATTTCTATAGCTTTTTCAGCTATCTGAACTGCATTAGTAGCAGCACCTTTTCTTATGTTGTCAGCTACAACCCATAGGTTAACACCGCTATCAACACTGAAGTCTCTTCTTATTCTACCAACGAATACTTCATCTCTATCAGAGAATTCAGCTGCAGTAGGGTATAGGTTTTCTGCTGGGTTATCAACAACAACAACATTTTCCATAGCAGCTAAAGTAGCTACAAGTTCGTCTAAATCGAAATCTTTTTCGAATTCAAGGTTTATAGACTCACTGTGTCCGTTTTTAACTGGTACTCTTACAGTAGTAGCAGTTATTCTTATAGAATCATCGCAAAGGATTTTTCTAGTTTCGTTGACCATTTTCATTTCTTCTTTAGTGTATCCATTGTCTAAGAATGAATCTATGTGAGGAAGGCAGTTGAAAGCTATTGGATGTGGGTAGAATCCTGTTGGATTTCCTTTTGATCCTTCTTCTAAATCTTCAACGCCTTTAACACCAGAACCAGAAACAGCCTGATATGTAGAATATACTATTCTTTTTATAGTGTATTTATCATGTAATGCTTTTAATGGTAACATAGCCTGAATTGTAGAACAGTTAGGGTTAGCTATTATTCCTTTTTTGTGTTCTTTTATTGCTTCTGGATTTACTTCAGGAACAACTAGTGGAACTTCTGGGTCCATTCTCCAGAAACTAGAGTTGTCTACAACTAGAGCGCCATTTGCTGCAGCTATTGGAGCGAATTTTCCACTTGTAGAACCTCCAGCTGAGAATAAAGCGATATCTATGTTTCTTCCAGTAAATGAATCTTCAGTTAATTCTTCAACAGTGTATTCTTTTCCAGCGAAAGTTACTTTTTTACCTGCTGATTTTGAAGAAGAGAAAAGATATAAATCATTTATTGGGAATTCTCTTTCTTCTAAAACTTTTAGGAATGTTCTTCCTACCATACCAGTAGCACCAACTACTGCTAAATTTACTTTTTTCATTAAAAATCACCTCATAAACATTATACATTATTTTTAATATTCTATCTGCAAATTTAAACTTTTAAAGCTAAATAATTAGGTCTACGTTAATTTTTATGTATAAATTACTTGAAAAAGTTAAATAACGGTCTTATTTATGAAAGTTAAATAACAGTCAAAAAAGTTCTATATACACAAAAGACGCACAAAGGAATACCTTGTACGTCTATAAATTCTTATAGCAAAGTAAACCTTGTAGCTCAACACTAAACAAGTGACAGTGCAGTATATATTCTATACTACCCCAGAAAAAATCTGTGCCCAGATAATTTCTTCGGCCATTTTCCCTTTTATACAAGATAAGTTTGCCAACTAGCCCGTATTACTAATGAAAACAGCGCCTCTACGCAGGTTATAGATATTAAATTAAACTCTTAAAGCAATAATAATACATTCTAGTAAAAATTGCAACACCAATTTGCACAACAAATAAGAATATTAAGAAAAATTCGATTTAAAAAACTTCATGGCAATGTCAAATTTTTTAAAAGAAACCGATATTTTTTGCAAAAAATTAGGTATAATAAAGAAAGATAGAAAACATAAAAATAATTATTTAATACGGAGGAATAATATGGATACTTTAAAAGAGTTATATAAAATCGGGAACGGACCATCAAGTTCACATACAATGGGTCCACAGAGAGCGGCAGAAAGATTTAAAAACGAAAATCCAGATGCAGATAGCTTTAGAGCTACACTTTATGGAAGTTTAGCAGCTACTGGCGCTGGTCATTTAACTGACTACATAATAATAAAAACAATAGCTCCTAAAAAAGTTGAGATAGTATGGAGAGAAGATATAATAAAAGACTTCCATCCAAATGGGATGTTACTTGAAGCTCTTGATAAAGACGGAAACACTACTGCACAGTGGGAAGTATTCTCAGTAGGTGGTGGGTCTCTTGCTGAAGAAGGAAAGAGAAATACTTCTGCAGTTAAAGAAACATATCCTCTAAGTACTATGGACGAGATAGTAAAATGGTGTAAAGACAATAACAAAACATTAGTTGATTTTGCATTAGAAAATGAAGATAGTGACATAATGGATCACATAAATACAATAAGAGAAGCTATGAAAAAATCAATAGATGAAGGATTAGCTACTAATGAAGTAATACCAGGAAAATTACACTTAAAGAGAAGAGCAGGAGTATTCTATGAAAACTTCAAAAAAACTAACGACTTCTCTACATTAGTTTACGCTTATGCACTAGCAGCTTCTGAACAGAATGCTTCTGGGAATATAATAGTAACTGCACCAACTTGTGGTTCTGCAGGTGTTCTACCAGGTATATTCTTTGCTATGAAAGATTACATGAATTTAACTGATGAACAGGTAAATGAAGCTATAATAGTAGCTGGTATAATAGGAAATATAATAAAAACTAATGCGTCTATTTCAGGTGCAGAAGTTGGATGTCAGGGTGAAGTAGGTGCTGCATGTTCAATGGCAGCTGGAGCAGTTGCTTATCTTCAGGGTGGTTCTATAGACCATATAGAATACGCAGCTGAGATAGCTCTTGAACATCACTTAGGTATGACTTGCGACCCAGTTTACGGATATGTTCAGATACCTTGTATAGAAAGAAATGCTATGGCAGCACAGAGAGCTTTTGATGCGGCTAAGTATGCTATGATAACAAATGGGGAACATTCTGTTTCATTAGATCAGGTTGTTGAAACAATGAAAGAAACTGGACTTGACATGCATGATAAATATAAAGAGACAGCTAAAGGAGGATTAGCTAAACACTTCTTCTCTTGCTAATTGGTATATCTTGGGACTGTTGCAATTTTGCAATGGTCTCTTTTTTTATACTCGGATTTTATAAATAATCTCCTCTCCAGGCAATCAAGTTGCATTGTCGAGTTCGATTTATTTATAAAATTCGAGCAAAAAGAGAACCATTTAGCAAAAGTTGCAACAGTTCACGATTATACAATTAATTAAGAGAAGAAGTGTTTTTGACGCTCGGTGACAAAGGGGATATAGGTTTAGTGGTAGAGGTTAGGGAAAAGTTTGTGTTTGAGAAATTTATTTTTATGTGAAAGTAAGATTTATATTTTAGATAGAGTGTGTAAGTTTTATTTTTTGAAAAAATTCTGAAATCTTTTTGTTTTTTTCTTGTATTTGTTTTTGTTTAATGTATACTATAAATAAATTGTTTTTTAGTTATGTTTTAGGTATACAAAATTTTTATGTATAAGGTTTTTGATTGATTAAAATTTTATTGATTATAAATTGATTAGTTAAAAACTAATTGATTAAAAATTTTTTTATGAAAATTATGATTATGCAAAATGTATTTTTTAGATAGAGGGGTGAGATTTTTGAGAGATTTTTCGTTTTTAGAGGGTGTTATGAAGCATCATAGAGAGGTTTTGCACGAGGTTGCAGAGCTTGGTAGAGAGGAATTTAAGACTTCTGAATATATTAGAGGGTATTTAGATAAATTGGGTGTTGGATACGATGAGTGGCTTGGAACAGGTACTGCTGGGATTATTTATGGAAAGGATGCTAAGAGAACTATAGCTTTTAGAGCAGATATCGACGGACTTATGACTGAGTGCGGTGTGCAGCATCTTTGTGGGCACGATGGACATACTTCAATTCTTTTAGGGCTTATTGAATATGTTAATGCTAATAGGGATAAGTTAAATGATAATTTTGTGTTTATATTCCAGCCTGCTGAGGAAGGGCCTGGAGGTGGAGAGGCTCTTGTAAATGAAGGGATTTTGAAACATTATGGTGTAGACCAGATTTACGGACTTCATATTTATCCTGAGATTCAAGAGGGAAAAGTCGGTATTAGGGAAGGATATTTTCTTTCTCAGATAGGTGATTTTGAGATAGATATTCATGGAAAGAGTAGTCATGGTGGTTCTGCTCCAGAGGCTGGTATAGATGCAATTGCGATTTATGCATCTTTGGTTAGTAGTATGCAGACGATTGTTTCGAGAAATGTTAGTCCAACAGACAATGCAGTTGTTAGTATAGGCAAGGTTGAAGGTGGTTCAAGAAGAAATATTATCGCCGAACACGTTCACCTTGAGGGGACAATTAGATGCTTTAAACCTGAGGTGTATTCAAAGATTAAGAATAGATTCTATGAAATTGCGGACGGATTTTCAAAGGCATTTAATTGCGAGATTAAGGTAACTATTAGAGATGATTATCATCCTGTAAACAACGATTCGGAGCTTTGTCAGGAGTTTGTTGAGGCTGTTGGTGAGGATAAGGTTGAAATTTTAGATCCTTTGATGATTGCAGATGATTTTTCATATTATCGGGAAGAAGTGCCAGGAATTTTCTTTATGTTGGGTGCGAGAAACGAGGAAAAAGGATTTGTAAATGGGCTTCATAATTTGAGATTTAACTTTGATGAAAAGATTTGCGTAAATGCTTTAGATGCATATGTTTCAATGCTAGAGTATAAAGGATCGTTGGAGAAATAGATTAAAAAAAGATTTTGTAAAGATGTTTGGTGGTGATATTATGGAAGAGAAAAATTGCGTATGTAATAAAGAATGTTTAGATAAAGTAATGTATTTAAAGGACAGTGTGTACGATTATAGAAAGAATTTACACTGTATTGCTGAGGAAGGAAGAGTTGAGTTTAAGACTTATGATTATATAAAATCTGTTTTAGACGAACTTGGTTTAGAGAGTAAGAAATGGTTAGAAACTGGGCTTGCAGGAATTATAAAGGGGAAGGATGCACAGAAAACAGTAGCTTTTCGTGCCGACATAGATGGACTTATGTCTAAAGACGGAACTGTGAAGCACCTTTGTGGACATGATGGGCATATGTCGATACTTTTAGGGCTTATCAAGTATGTAAACGACAATAAGGATAAGTTAAAGGACAATTTTGTGTTCATATTCCAGCCTGCAGAGGAAGGGCCTGGTGGATCTGAAGATATGGTGAAGGATGGAATTATAGACTATTACGGAATTGATGAGATATACGGACTTCATGTAAATCCGCTGCTTGATGAGGGTGTGATAGGAATTAAAAAAGGGCCTATGATGGCTGGGACAATAGATTTTGAGATAAATATCGTGTCTAAGAGTGCACATGGTGCAATGCCTCAAAATGGTATCGACGGAATTGTGATTTCTGCTGAGGTAATAAATTCTCTTCAGACAATTGTGTCGAGAAATGTTAGTCCAATAGACAGTGCAGTTATCACAGTTGGTAAGATAAGAGGGGGAGCTAGAAGAAATATCGTCGCTGAAAATGTGTCTTTAGAAGGTACTGTTAGATATGCAAAGGACGAGGTTTACGCAAATGTGCTTGATAGGATGAAGAAGATTTGCGAATTTACTGCAGCTAAGTATGATTGTAAGATTGAGATGAGTGTTTGCAATGAGTGTCGGGCTGTGATAAATGACGATAATTTATATCAAGAGTTTAAAGATGCTTTTAAAGGAGATAATGTTGTGGAGCTTGATTTCCGGATGGGTGCAGAGGATTTTGCATTCTTCCAAAGAGCGGTGCCAGGATTTTTCTTTAATGTAGGTACGAGAAATGAGGAAAAAGGATTCACTGCGGGACTTCACAATGAGCAGTTTGACTTCGATGAAAAAATAATTTTAAATGGGGTTGAAGTGTATAGAAAATTAATGGAATATAAAAATATGATAGAAAAATAGATGGCTGTTGTAAGGATTTTGATGAGTCAAGACTTAACACAATTGCTCGCTCTCCAGGGCTTCAGCGCCACGCACTTTTATGTAACACATTTATAGGTTCGTGGTGCTTGCAGTATTGTCGATGCGAGCTTCTTGTGTTTAAGTCTTAGATTGACTCATACAAAATCCTTAATAATAGCCATTTATTTTTTTATATATAATTTATATGAGAGGAGTTGTGTGACGATTGTAGTGTTATCGTGTTTTTTGGCTATTACCCTCTTTTTTTATGAAGTAAATTATTTTTATAGTCCATTAATTTTGTATAAGTGAATGTGGAGTATGTGGCGCTTATAGTATTTTTTATGATATAATATACTTTATGCTATAATGGTTAGAAATATTGAGTTTGAGGTATATACTATGTATGAGTGTGGATATTTGTTGTGCAAGTGTTTATATTTCAAGTTTTGATATTTTGACCGATATGGTTTTGAGATGTTTTAGTCTTAGAAAAATATTTTTATGTTGGGAGATTTGAGATGGATCAGTATAGAGATTTTGCATTTATATACGACGAGCTTATGGACGATGTCGATTATAATAGATGGGTTGAATATATAGAAGAGATTATCAAGAGTGAAGGTGCTGAGGTGCAGAATATTCTTGAGTTAGCTTGTGGTACAGGGAATTTGACTATACCACTAACTAAGAAAGGATACGATATAGCTGGGATAGATATTTCTGCGGAAATGCTTGAGGTTGCTATGGAAAAGGCGGAAGATGAAGGTGTGCAGCTTGTTCTTTTACAGCAGGATATTGCTGAGCTTGATTTTGACGTGCCAAACCTTGATTGCATACTTTGTGCTTGTGACGGATTCAATTATTTAACTTATGATGACGATTTAGAGTATGTATTTTCAAAGGCTCACGAGCTTTTAAAAGAGGACGGGATATTTATATTTGACATTAGTTCATACTATAAATTGTCTAAGGTGCTTGGAAATAATACTTTTGCTGAGAAGAGAGAAGATGTCGTGTATATGTGGCAGAACTATTTCGATCCAGAAGAGGATTTAGTCGAAATGGAACTTACATTCTTCGTGAAAAACGAGGACGGTACTTTTGACAGATTTGATGAAGTTCACCAGCAGAGAGCTTACGAAACAGAAGATATTTTAGAAAAATTAGCAGATGCAGGATTTAGAGATATCAAGGCTTATGGAGATTTTGCATTTGAAAAACCTAAGAAAGATTCAGAGAGAGTATTCTTTGTAGGTAGAAAATAATTGGTAAGCGAAAATAAGATTTAGAATAAAAATAATTTTAGAAGAATAATTTTAGAAATTTGTATATATGAAAGGAAGAATTTTAATGAAAGATTATGTAATAAGAGCTACTTCTAAGAATGGGGAAGTTAGAGCATTTGTTGCAACGACAAGAAATTTAGTTGAAGAAGCGAGAAAATCTCATGGAACTACAAAGGTTGCAACTGCAGCACTTGGAAGAACTTTAACAGCTACATCAATGATGGGGCTTATGATGAAAAATAAAGGCGACGAGTTAACATCTATAATAAAAGGTGATGGGCCAATAGGAACAATACTTGCAACTTCTGATGCACAGGGATTTGTTAGAGGATATGTTGCAAACCCGGATGTTCAGGTTGAAAACTATCCAAACGGAAAATTAAACGTAGCAGGGGCAGTAGGTACAGAAGGTACTTTAAAAGTAATAAAAGATTTAGGACTTAGAGAGCCAGTGAATGGATTATGTCCGATAGTTTCTGGAGAAATAGCAGCAGATTTTACATACTATTTTACAGTTTCTGAACAGACTCCATCAGCTGTTTCACTAGGTGTTTACACAACTCACTATGAAGTTGAACATGCTGGAGGATTTATCGTGCAGCTTATGCCAGATGCGACAGAAGCTACAATTTGCCAGCTTGAAGAAAATGTAGGGAAGATAAAATCTATCACAGAGATGTACAGAGAAGGACTAACTCCTGAGGATGTGCTTAATTTAGTGCTTGAAGGTTTAGATCCTGTGATTCTTGACAAGGTAGAGGTAGGATTTAGATGTGTTTGCTCTAAGGATAGAGTTAAGAAGGCATTTATCGCTATGGGTAAAAAGGCGCTTGCTGAGATTATCGAGGAAGACCACCAGGCAGAAGTTACTTGCCAGTTCTGTAATAAGAAGTATCATTATGATGAAGATGAGTTAATGGAAATTTTAAAAGAGATGTAATGTAGGGAAAGGGGAGCAATATCATATTCACTCCAGGCTTCGACGCTTTCTTTGTTTTGTTCGAACTTTGTTCGAATAACAAAGTTGAAAGCGTCTGTAGATTGTTGTTGAATATGATATTGCTCCCCTTTTTGTTTGTAATCTGTTTTAAAATTTTAGAGAAGAGTTATTTTGTAGTAAGTTTTGTTATAAGGTATGTAGACTTTATTGTATATAATTTGAATGTTTTTTTATTTTGTAAATATATTTTAAATTTTTGTTGGATTTGCTATAATATGGGTATAAATAATTTATCATCTAAAGGAGTTGACAGTTATGCTATTTGTTTTGGAAAATCTTGAGACAGACAGACAGACAGACAGACAGACAGACAGACAGACAGCTGTAAGTCTGCTACTTTTGATGCGAAAAATTATATAAGTTTGATTATAAGCACAGATGAAATTCACTTTTTAGGGGTGTAGTTTTTTCTGTGCTTTTTTTATATAATCTTTTAGTTTCTATATAAGTTTTAGTAAATTAAAAAATGATTTTGGGGAGGGATTAGTTATGAATAAGAAAAAATCAAAAGCGTTGGCATTTTTACTAGTAGCATCTTTGATAATTCCGTCTGTTGATGGAGTTGTAAGTGCGGCTGAATTAAGTAAGGATAATGTGAAGCCAGTAAGTAAAATAGAAAGTTCTCAAGAGGTTGCACCTGAACAAAATAATACTAATCAAGATAGTATAGGTGAGAATTTAGATACGCAAAATCCAATAACTCAAAATGTAGCTAAGATAGGAAGTACACAGTACACTTCTTTAAAGGAAGCTATAGAAAAAGCAAAAGATGGAGAAGTAATAGAGCTATTAGCGGATGTAACAGAGGATATAACTGTAAATAAAAATATTACAATAGATGGTAAAAATAAATATAAAGTAAGTGGATATACTATTTTTAAAAAAGGTGAATTAAAAAATTTAATTTTAAAAGCAAGAAAAGAAAAAAATGGAATTTTATTAATAGGAAGTGAAAGTAAAAATGAAATATCAATGAATAGTGTTACAATAGTTTACTCAATAGATAAAAGATACTATGAAACTAGTATGGTATGTGGAAATGAATCAAATATAAGAATAGAAAATTGTACTTTTACAAATTATACTAACAATGGCGAGAATGTAAATATGGTTAGTGAATGGTCATATGGATTATCACTTGCTCCGGAAAGAGATAAGCAAGGTAAATTAATAAAATATAATAAGGGGAATTTAGATATAATAAACAATACATTTGATGGTGCATTTAGAACTATGGTACCAAGTATAAATGGAAATGTTACTATAAAAGGAAATACATTTAAAAATAGTGTTGTAACTGTAGCTGGAGGACCAACGGGTGGAGCGGGTCCACAAGCAACATGTATAACAACAGATGATGAAACAAAAAATAATTTTGTTATACAAAACAATATATTTGATAATGCAGGTGCATTTCTTTTCCAAGATACAGCAGATGTAAGAGGTAATACATTTAAGTTTGATAGATTTTCTGCGCATTATATACAAAGAAGAAGACATGTAGAGAATAAAGAAATAGATTTAACTAATAATATATTTGAAATGGGTAAAAATAAATTAAATGTAATGGATTCTGCTTTAACTCCAGTTATATTGCCAACAAATGTGAATGCAATAGCCTTTTGGACATGGAATTCATCTGAAGGAAAAGAAGATAAAACTCAAAGTAATCTTTTTAATTATGTATATAAATTTAATGAAGATGGAAGTAGAATATTTTATCCTAGTTCAGAAAAAGCATTAAAAGAATTTGTGAATCCTACTGATGCTTATGATACAAGTGTAAGAAATAATGAAAAAATAGTTATATCAGAAAATATAACAATAGGAAAAACATCATTAGATATACTAAAAGATAAAAATATAACTATAGAAGTTCCAAAAGGAAAAACACTTACATTAGATTCAAAAGATGCTATGAACATAACAGGAACATTGAACATTGTAGGAAATGGGAAAGTGATAATAAATACAGGTGCAGGGCTTAATGTTGGAGATACAGGAAAATTAAACGTAGAAACTAATGTTGAAAACAATGGGGAAATAAAAAATGATGGTCAAATAATTATAGATACAAATAATGGGGATATAACTGGAAATAAGCCTATAGGAAGTGGAAAGATTGAATATGAATATACTCCATCAAAACCGATACATCCAACATACGACCACACTAGAATAATAGGATCAGACAGATACGAAACAGCAGGAAAAATCGCCGACAAACTTGGCTCATATGATACTGCTGTATTAGTAAATGCAACATCTACAATGTCTGACGGACTATCTGCTGCAGGACTTGCGGGAAAAGAAGATGCGGCAATACTTCTAGTGAAAAAAGATTCAATACCTAAATCAACTATGGATAGACTATCTAAAGTTAAAAAAGTTTACATAATAGGTGGAGAAAATGCAATAAGCCAGAAAGTTGTAAATCAGTTAAAGAAAAATAACGTAAAAGTAAATGTTGAAAGACTTGGTGGAAAAACTAGAGTTGAAACATCAGAACTTGTAGCTAAAGAAATCGGAAACTACAAAAAAGCATTCGTAGTTAATGGATTCAAAGGTGAAGCCGATGCGATGTCAGCATCATCAGTTGCAGCTAGAGAAGAAGCTCCAATACTACTAACTAACGGAAAATCTTCAAAAGAAGATAGAAAATCTGGCGTATCATACTATGTAGTTGGTGGAAAATCTGTTATGAATGATTCAATAGTTAAAAAATACAAAGCTGAAAGAATTTCAGGAGATGACAGATACGAAACTAACAGAGAAATGATAAACGAATTCTACGGAGCATCAGAAACATTATACTTCGCTAACGGAGAAACTTTAGTTGATGCATTAACAGCTTCAACAATAGCTAAAGACGATGGACTTGTATTAGTTGGAAGAAAATCAGATAACAAGATATTAAACAAGAAAAATACAATACAGGTTGGTGGAATGAAGTTCGATGTTGACTTTGAAAAATAGAAATTAAAGGAAAAAAATTAAAGGAAACTAATAGAAAAAATTAAATAAAATAGGAACTAAAAAACTAAATAACTAACTAAATAGCTAAATAAAAAATAAATCCCTCATCTAAATTTGATGGGGGATTTTTATGTATACATTCAAATAAAATATTCTAATTAAGTAGTATAAATACATATTTTACAAATTATTATGGAACAAGAATAAGCTCACAAGTACATTCTTGGAATTTTTCTTGCATTTTTTCATTTACTGTTGCAATTGCACTTGATAAGTTATCAACTTCTAAACTAGCAGCTTCAATACGGAAATAAACCGCGATCCATAAGTGACGTCCTGTTTTTGTAATATCAAAAAATACAGGGTGGAAGTTGTGCTCATCTAAAATAGGGTTGCAAATTGCTTTCACCTCATCCATGTAAACCTTGTTTGGCGAAAATAAAAAGACATCCTTAACAGCTCTCCACAGCACTTTTATACTCTCAGGTAGCATAAATACCATAACAACTACAGCTACAATCTGGTCAAAGTATGGAGATATGAACCCAAGTGGCGTTTTTTTAAGGTATAAAGACACTAAAAAAGCAAGTGCCATACCCATACTGTACACTATATCCAGCTTCCAACCGAGTAACTCTGCCTCAATTGTAGGTGAGGATAGGTTGCGATTTAGTCTTTTCATAATAAGGAAAATTACAATACTCGCTACCCCTAGACAACATTGGAATATTGAAACCTGTGCATTGTTTACAATATTTCCGCCTGATAAAGCAGAATCTAGTACTTCTGCAGATACCCCCATAGTTACAGATAGCATCATAACGCTTTTGATTATGACAAATATCGACTCTACCTGAAAATACCCGTATGGATGCTTTTCAGATACAGGTTTATGGAATAATGGGGTTAAAAATAGGAGCAATGCGATAAACACAAGCTCTGATGCGTCGTATACTGCATCTGTAAGTGCTGATTGAGAGTGGCTGTAAATAGCAAAAATAAACTCTACAATAGCAAATAAAAGTCCAGATAAAAAGGACAACATTAAAATCTGTTTTTCTTTTCTTTCAGTTATCATTGTACACCTCTTTGAATTATATTACTTCATTTCATCAAAAATTCTACACAATCAAACTATCATCTCATTTCTAAAAGGTATGGCAAGTATTATACTAAAAGAAAAGCCAGTTGTATAGCATAAATATATTTTATAAATAAAAAAATCCCTTATCTAATTAGAAGGGGATTTTTATTTACATTATTTTCTTTTATGAATATATTTACCGAAAATACTATTTAATTTAGGATTATTTTTTATATAGCATCTCTTAAAAGCAGCGTATTCAGAAGTATCCGCTAGTTCATCGATTACTTTTCTTTCTAAAATTTCATAATTTTCATCTGTTGAATTCAAAAAATCTATTATAGTTCTTTTGAATTCATTTAATTGACTTGATAAATTATCTCTCATATTTTTAGAATCAAGTTTTTTTAAAGGAGTTTCTCCATTAAAACATAAATCAAGCAATTTAACAGTATTATTTACGCGAATATCGTCTTTTAAAGATTTTATCTTTACTGTAGCTTTTGGAAATGCCTCTAACTCACAAGATATGCAGTCTTCAACATCCTCATCCATACAGTTAAGTATATTATCGAATCTGTCACCTTTTGTATTATTACAGTGTTTACAAGATAAAAATAAATTATCCCAATCAAACTTTAAATCTAAGTTCCCTTTATGAGATTTTAAGTGCTCTATCTCAAATGAGTTAGACTTTGTACCACATAAATAGCATTTATTTTTAAAGTCATGTTCTAATAATTCTACAACATCTTCTTGGTTATAAGTTCCTGATTTTTTATTCTTTTCCTTTTCTAAAGAAGCTGGTGCTGGATAAGTTCTTTTTAAATTTATCATTTTACATTAATTTCCTATGAAGTTCTAAATCCATAAATTCAGCATATAGTTCAGGAGCTTCTTCTTCAGAAACTTCTGATAGATATTTTCTTAAGTATTCCATTTCAGCATCTTCTTCTTTTGTAGTATTGTTTTTAAAGATTAATTTTTTGTATCTATTTAATTTATCTTTTATCGATTGAGAGTATTGATCTATATTGAAATACTCTTCAACGATACCTTCATAAGAGTATGCTGTTAAGTCCTTTACATTAGTCTTGTTTTCTAAATCGTATATAACAGCATTTTCTATTGAATTCAATATAAATGGAGAATGAGTAGTCACTATAAACTGAACATTAGGGAATAGTTTAGTTAAAAAAGGAAGTATCTTCTTTTGTAGTGAAATATGTAAATGTGCCTCTACTTCATCTATCAAAACTATACCCTCTAAATCATAAGCTCTGCTAGCTTTATTTTCCATTCTCATTATTAAATCCATTATAATATCTAAAATAGCAGAATATCCATCTGATAATTCATTGAAACCATATGGAATTTTACCTTCTTCATTTATTGTGAAGTTATAATTTTTATAGTCAAATTTTAAAGATAAATTAGGATTATCCATGATATCTCTTAAGGCATTTTCGAATTTTTTAAACCAAAGTTCTATTTTATTAGATTCATCAAAATCACCTTCGTTTTTAGCAAATGATTGCTGCGTTTTTAAATCTACTAAATACTTTAGAAAGTTAGCTGAAGGTTTTGCATCTATAGGATATTTTTCGTTTAGTGTAACTTTTTCTACTCCAGTGGGTATGGTTACGTTTGAATTTCTCTTGGCATCAAAATAAGAGAATATAATCTCTCCGTTTCGATATGCATTTTGGATAAGCTCTACCATAGAAATATCAAGATCAATCCAATTACCATAGCTTTCAATCCAAGATTTACTAAGATTAATAGAGTTTTTTATTTGATTTATTTTAATTTTTTTATCTTCTGGAGCTAATATATGATTATATTCTATTTGTTTTAATTCATTTTGAAGACTAGATAATTTTTTAGAAGCATCTTTTCTATATTCTAAAGGTGTATCTGTACTTTCGAAAAATCTTAGATAAGATTTTATTGCTTCTAATAGAGTAGTCTTACCGCTACCATTTCGACCTGTTATAATTAAGTTTTTCTTTTCGTTATTATCTATATTTATTGATATATCTTTAAGATGTCTTAGCTCTTTAATATATATCGATTTTATGTATATATTATTCATAATCTCACCTCATTTAAATTATACCAATAAGTAATTTTATTTTATACATATTTTATAAATATTTCACCATGAAATGCACATCAGTATATGTACCATCAGCGTACTTCATATTATTTGGCAAAGTTGCCACCTTTTCAAATCCCATCTTCTTATAAAGAGAAATAGCATTCCTATTATTTGCAGCAACCTCAAGCTCAACCTGCTCAATCCCAACTTCTTTAGCTTTTGAGCAAACTTCTTCAATCATAATTTTTCCAATACCAAGTCCTGTATATTCAAGATACAGAACAATCCCAAGACTTGTCCTATGCTTAAGTCTTCTAGCGTGATTACCCATAAGTGAGCAATTTCCAACGTGTTTTCCGTCAAGCATGCCTATCATAAGTAAATCTGAGTCTGAATTATTATTTTCTCTAATATATTTTTTTTCGTCTTCAATTGTAAAAGTTATCTCATCTGGCTCTTGAATTAAAAAAGGAGTTTCTGCATAGACTTGCTTTAAATATTTCAAAAGCATCTCTGCATCATCTTCCTCTGCATTTTTAAGAATTAACTTACTCCCATTTAAATCAAATTCTTTTGTTTCAATTCTCATCGAAACACCTCCACTAAAAAATTAAATAAATAGAATTATATCACAAAAG
>OLRB01000831.1_pt1 | contig 15882 bp, 11 predicted proteins | sample 1672751 | NCBI WGS metagenome assembly OLRB01 (sample SAMEA3136720, study PRJEB25190) | human gut metagenome | biome: human gut; feature: human-associated habitat; material: faeces | place: Austria | collected 2013
CCATGACTAATTATTGAGCCTAAGGTCTCAATAATTCCGAGTGCTAGAAACAATCGTGTTTCTAGCACTTTTCTCACGGCGGAAAGTTTCAATATATTCTTGATTCATTTTAAATATTAGAACTCATTATGATTTCAACACAGAATCTCTTAACTTATTCTACTTAAAAATAGTTTTTTCTATGTTATAAGATGTCTGCTTTGGCAGGCATTTTTTGAATGATCTGAGAGGAATAGTATCCATTCAAAAGTCCTGTAAGACATAGTCTTAATCTTGAAAAAATGTTAGAAAAATGCTAAAATTAAAAGAACATTTTAGATTTTGAAAAATTCAAAGTAAGGAAAAAAATGGCAAATTTATTAAAAACAATTATTGAAAATGATCGAGGCGAAATCAAACGCCTTGAAAAAATGGCTGACAAGGTCTTTTCTTATGAAGACCAAATGGCAGCTTTGACGGATGACGAATTAAAAGCGAAAACAGTTGAGTTTAAGCAACGCTACCAAGATGGTGAGTCTTTGGATGATCTCTTGTACGAAGCTTTTGCAGTTGTTCGTGAAGCTGCAAAACGGGTCCTTGGTTTGTTCCCATACAAGGTTCAGGTCATGGGGGGAATCGTCCTTCACCATGGTGACGTTCCAGAGATGCGTACAGGGGAAGGAAAAACCCTGACAGCAACCATGCCGGTATACTTGAATGCCTTGTCTGGCAAAGGGGTGCACGTTGTCACCGTCAATGAATACTTGACAGAGCGGGATGCAACAGAGATGGGAGAACTTTACTCATGGCTTGGCCTTTCAGTAGGGATCAACCTTGCAGCAAAATCTCCAGCTGAGAAAAAAGAAGCTTACCTCTGTGATATCACTTACTCAACCAACTCAGAGATCGGGTTTGACTACTTGCGTGACAACATGGTTGTGCGTGCAGAAAACATGGTTCAACGTCCATTGAACTATGCCTTGGTCGATGAGGTAGACTCCATCTTGATTGACGAAGCGCGTACTCCATTGATCGTTTCTGGTCAGACAGCTTCTGATACAAGCCAGCTTTACCACATGGCGGATGCTTATGTGAAGACCTTAAACGAGGATGATTACATTATCGACGTCCCATCTAAAACCATCGGTTTGTCTGATTCAGGAATCGATAAGGCAGAAAGCTACTTTAATCTTGAAAACTTGTACGATATTGAAAACGTAGCTTTGACTCACTTTATCGACAATGCCCTTCGTGCCAACTACATCATGATTTTGGATATCGACTATGTGGTCAGCGAAGATCAAGAAATCTTGATCGTCGACCAATTTACTGGTCGGACCATGGAAGGACGTCGCTATTCTGATGGACTTCACCAAGCGATTGAAGCCAAAGAAGGTGTTCCAGTTCAAGAAGAAACCAAAACATCTGCGTCGATTACTTACCAAAACCTCTTCCGTATGTACAAGAAGTTGTCAGGGATGACAGGGACAGGGAAAACCGAAGAAGAAGAATTCCGTGAAATTTATAACATTCGCGTGATTCCAATTCCAACAAACCGTCCGATTGCCCGTATTGACCATCCAGACCTTCTCTACCCAAGCTTGAAATCAAAATTCAAAGCTGTTGTGGAAGATGTCAAGTCTCGTCATGAAAAAGGTCAACCAGTCCTAGTAGGTACCGTTGCCGTTGAAACCAGTGATTACCTTTCTCAATTGTTGGTTCAAGCAGGTGTCCCTCACGAAGTTTTGAATGCGAAAAACCACTACAAAGAAGCGCAAATCATCATGAACGCTGGTCAACGTGGTGCTGTTACTATCGCGACTAACATGGCCGGACGTGGTACCGATATCAAGCTTGGTGAAGGTGTTCGCGAACTCGGTGGACTATGTGTTATCGGGACAGAACGTCACGAAAGTCGTCGGATCGATAACCAGCTTCGTGGACGTTCAGGACGTCAAGGGGATCCAGGTGAATCTCAATTCTACTTGTCTCTTGAAGATGAATTGATGCGCCGTTTCGGTTCTGAACGGATCAAAGCAGTGCTTGATCGCTTCAAGCTGAGCGAAGAAGAATCGGTGATCCGTTCAAATATGTTCACCCGTCAAGTAGAGGGTGCACAAAAACGGGTTGAAGGAAACAACTACGATACCCGTAAACAAGTCCTTCAATATGATGACGTGATGCGGGAACAACGGGAAATTATCTACGCTGAACGCTATGATGTTATCACAGCTAACCGTGACTTGGCACCTGAAATCAAGGCCATGATCAAACGGACCATCAAACGGATTGTTGAAGGGGCCAGCCACTCAAGCAAGGAAGAACGCGTTGAAGCGATTCTGAACTTTGCCAAATACAATTTGGTTCCGGAAGATACGATTTCTGCAAGCGATATTGAAGGAAAATCTGACAAGGAAGTTATCGATTACTTGTATGCACGTGCAGAAGAAATCTATGCTAGCCAAGTAGCGAAATTGCGTGACGAAGAGTCTGTGCAAGAATTCCAAAAAGTCTTGATCCTTCGTGTGGTGGACAGCAAGTGGACGGACCATATCGATGCTTTGGATCAATTGCGAAATGCAGTTGGACTCCGTGGATATGCGCAAAATAACCCAGTGGTAGAATACCAATCGGAAAGTTTCCGTATGTTTAACGATATGATCGGATCGATTGAATTTGATGTGACTCGTCTTATGATGAAAGCCCAAATTCACGAACAAGAACGTCCACGTACGGAACACAGTATTTCAACAACTGCGACTCGCAACATTGCAGCGCAACAACAAGATATTCCAGCAGATATTGACTTGTCACAAGTGAAACGCAACGATTTGTGCCCTTGTGGTTCAGGTAAGAAATTCAAAAACTGTCACGGACGTAAATTTTAAGAGCTCCTCTGAAATAGAAAGAGGATGGGTCTAGCTAGCATAAGGAGGCCGTATGGTATTCATTACGAAGAGCAATAAGATTGATGAGCAAGAGATCACTTCGCTTTACCGCTTGGAAGGTCCAGCCTTGGAGCGCAAAGAAGCGCGTGATCGAGAATTGGAAGCTATTATCAAAGGAGAAGACCAACGGATCCTTCTTGTGATCGGGCCTTGCTCTTCTGATAATGAAGAAGCTGTGATGGACTATGCCCGTCGTTTGGCAGACTTGCAAGAGCAAGTCAAAGATCAGATTTTCATTGTGATGCGGGTCTATACGGCTAAACCTCGGACTAATGGGGATGGCTATAAAGGCTTGATGCACCAACCAGATACACATGCAGCACCAAGCTTTGTGGACGGTTTGAAAGCAGTCCGACATCTCCACTACCGTGTGATTACAGAAACTGGTTTGACAACTGCGGATGAGTTGCTTTATCCAGCAAGTCTTCCTTATGTTGAGGATTTGATTTCCTATCATGCCATTGGAGCGCGTTCAGTTGAAGACCAGGAGCACCGCTTTGTATCTAGTGGGATCTCTGCTCCGACAGGCATGAAGAATCCAACCTCTGGAAATCTTTCTGTCATGTTCAATGCGATTTATGCAGCCCAACATCCCCAAAACTTTTTGTTCAATGCCCAAGCAGTGGAAACATCAGGAAATCCTTTAGCCCATGCGATCCTTCGTGGGGGCTTGGATGCAAGTGGTAAGAATATTCCAAACTACCATTATGAAGATTTGCTAGCGGCAGCAAAACGCTATAGCAAAATGGGCTTGCAACATCCCTTCATCCTGGTGGATACCAACCATGACAATTCTGGCAAACAATTCGAAGAGCAAGTACGCATCGTGAGAGAAACCATGATGAACCGTGCTTGGAACAAGGATTTGGCAACTTTAGTTCGTGGTTTCATGATTGAATCCTATCTAGAAGATGGCCGTCAAAATGAACCAGTGCTTTATGGTCAATCCATCACAGATCCTTGCCTGGGTTGGGAAAAAACACAGGCCTTGGTCAAAGAAATTGCAACGATGAATAAGTAAAAGGCAGGGGCGGAAGGAGTGATTCTTTAGCCCCTTCTCTTTTGTCAGTAAAACGATACTGAAACGATAAATAAGGATAAAACAAGATGATCAAAGGACATGGCATCGATATCGAATCGATCGCTGCGATTGAAAAAGCCTATCAGAAGAATACTCGATTCGCTGAAAAAGTCTTAACCGAGGCTGAGCGAGAGCGCTTTGAGGAATTGTCTGGAAAACGGAAAATGGAATATTTAACGGGTCGATGGTCCGCCAAAGAAGCCTTTTCAAAGGCAATGGGAACAGGGATTGGACCAGTTGGTTTTCAAGATTTAGAAATTTTAAATGATGCCCACGGAGCTCCCTATTTTTCCAAGTCTCCTTTTTCTGGGAAGGTATGGATTTCGATCAGTCATAAGGGAGACCTAGTGTCGACCAGTGTCATTTTGGAGGAAGAAAATGAAAGCAAGTAAACATAGACCAACTGTTGCTAGAGTCGATTTGGATGCCATTGCCTTTAATGTGCAACAAGTCAGTGAGCATATTCCGAGTCAAGCCTTGAAATATGCAGTCGTCAAGGCCAACGCCTATGGTCATGGGGTCGTTGCAGTAACCAAAAAATTGGCGCATCAGGTTGATGGCTTTTGTGTATCCAATATGGATGAAGCCCTCGAAATCCGTGAAGAAGGCTTGCAACACCCTATTTTGATTTTGGGAGTTGTGCCAAGTGAAACAGTGAATCTAGCCAAAGAGCATGACATCCGCTTAACAGTGGCGAGTCTTGCTTGGTTGGATCAATTGCTTGGAGAAGAAGCAGATCTTTCAGGATTGAAGGTCCATATCAAGGTGGATTCAGGAATGGGGCGGATTGGATTCCGAAGGATCGAAGAGATCAAAGAGGCTGAACGCCTTCTCTTAGCAGCTGGAGCTGAAATTGAAGGGATCTTTACTCATTTTGCGACAGCAGATGAAGCAGATGATCGAAAATTTCAAGCGCAATACCAGTTTTTTAAAGAAGTATTGGCTACTCTTGAACCCCTTCCTCCCATTGTCCATGCGAGTAATTCAGCCACTTCTTTGTGGCATGCGGATACGATTTTCACGGCTGTGCGCTTGGGAGATGTCATGTATGGCTTGAATCCGAGCGGATCTGTGTTAGCCTTGCCTTATGAAATCAAGCCAGCCTTGAGTTTGGTGAGTGAGTTAGTTCATGTGAAACAGTTAGAAGCTGGTCAAGATATTGGCTACGGAGCAACCTATACGACGGAAGAACCCCAATGGATCGGGACGATACCTATTGGCTATGCGGATGGTTGGATCCGAGAGATGCAAAATTTCCATGTGCTGATCAAGGGTGAGTTTTGTCCCATTGTAGGCCGAGTTTCGATGGACCAGGTAACGGTTCGCCTTCCTGAAGAATTGCCTCTGGGGACCAAGGTTACCCTGATTGGACGAGAGGGCGAGAAAGAAATCACGGCAACAGAGGTTGCAGATTACCGTGGGACCATTAATTATGAAGTGGTCTGTCTCTTGAGCGATCGGATTCCTCGTGACTATACAGGTGAAGAATAAGAAGAAGCAGGTGGGATTTTCCCGGATGGACCTGCTTTTTTATAAAAGAAAGGAGGAGAAATGAATCTACACCAACCCTTATCCGTACTGCCTGGAGTCGGTCCAAAATCGGCGGAAAAATTTAAAAAGTTAGGGATTGAAACCTTAGAAGATCTGCTCTTGTATTTCCCCTTTCGCTATGAAGACTTCAAAACGCGCAATGTTTTAGAGTTGGAAGATGGGGAAAAAGCCGTCATCTCTGGGGTGGTAGCAACACCAGCCAATGTCCAATATTATGGCTACAAACGAAATCGCTTGCGTTTTTCGATCAAACAGGGAGACCAAGTCATTGCGGTTAATTTTTTCAACCAACCCTATCTAGCAGACAAAATTGAGGTTCAGCAGACAGTGGCGATTTTTGGGAAATGGGACAAGGCCAAGGGGAGTTTGACAGGTATGAAACTCCTGGCTCAAGTGGAAGATGATTTGCAGCCGGTCTATCGAGTGACGCAAGGAGTCAGCCAAAACAGCCTGGTGAAATTGATCAAAATAGCATTCGACCAGGGCTTGGACCAGCTTTTAGAAGAGAATGTACCCCAAATCTTACGAGAGCGTTATCAACTCATGTCTCGTTCCCAAGCAGTGCAGGCTATGCATTTTCCTAAGGATCTGGCAGAGTACAAGCAAGCTCTTCGCCGGGTAAAATTTGAAGAGCTCCTCTTTTTCCAGCTGCAACTCCAAGTGCTAAAAGAAGAAAATCACGATGCCAGCCAAGGGATTTCCTTGGCCTGGAATCCAGAAAAATTAGCAGAACGAAAAAAACAGCTTCCTTTTGAGCTAACGCAAGCTCAAGAAAACAGCCTGAATGAAATCTTGACAGATATGGCCTCTCCTTATCATATGAACCGCCTCTTACAAGGGGATGTGGGAAGCGGGAAGACAGTCGTGGCCGGTCTTGCTATGTATGCAGCCTTAAGCGCTGGGAAGCAAGCTGCCTTGATGGTTCCAACGGAGATTTTGGCAGAGCAACACAAGGAAAGCTTGCAAAATCTTTTTCCAGATTTGCCAATTGCCCTTCTAACAGGAGGATTAAAGGTGGCTGAGAAACGAGAAGTCTTAGAAGAGATCGCCTCAGGAAAAGCCCAATTGATTGTGGGGACACATGCCTTGATTCAAGAGGGAGTTCACTACCAAGATCTAGGCTTGGTCATTATTGATGAACAGCATCGCTTTGGGGTTTCCCAACGTCGTATTCTTCGAGAAAAAGGACAAAATCCAGACGTCCTGATGATGACGGCTACCCCTATTCCCCGGACCTTGGCTATTACAGCCTTTGGAGATATGGATGTGTCCATTATTGATCAGATGCCTGCGGGACGCAAAGAAATCATCACACGTTGGGTCAAGCATGAGCAGTTAGAAGTGGTCCTCGACTGGTTAGTCAAAGAACTTGGCAAGGGTTCTCAAGCCTACTTTATTTCTCCATTGATTGAGGAGTCAGAGGCGCTAGATTTGAAAAACGCCCTTGCCCTCAAAGAAGAGCTAGAAACCTTCTTTGGACAGCGAGCACGCGTTTCTCTTCTTCACGGGAAGATGAAAAGTGAAGAAAAAGATGCCATCATGCAGTCCTTTAAAGAGCACCAAGTCGATGTTTTGGTGTCTACGACCGTTATTGAAGTAGGAGTCAACGTGCCCAATGCGACCGTTATGGTCATTATGGATGCAGATCGGTTTGGTCTTAGCCAACTTCACCAGCTTCGAGGCCGGGTTGGTCGGGGAAGCAAGCAATCCTATGCTATTCTAGTAGCCAATCCTAAGACAGATAGTGGCAAGCAGCGCATGAAAATCATGACAGAGACGACCAATGGCTTTGTGCTAGCGGAAGAAGATTTGAAAATGCGGGGTTCAGGTGAAATCTTTGGAACTCGTCAATCTGGGATTCCAGAATTTCAAGTGGCGGATTTGGTAGAAGATTATCCCATTCTGGAAGAAGCAAGGAAAGTTGCCAGCCAGATCGTAGCCACGCCAGATTGGCGCGAACACCCCGATTGGCATCTGCTCTCGCTTTACTTAGAAAAGAAAGAACATTTAGACTAAAATATAAAAAGGGAGTAGAGTAGAAATTCCTTGAATTCCACTCTACTCCCTTTAAGATGGCATTTTACGGGCTTTGTATCTTGATGAAATGCGACAGGACGAAGGTGGATCGATACCATCCACCTGAGGAGTTAGTGAGTCGTGTCGGCAAGGCACCATTGTGCTTGCCGTTACACGAATTGAACACGGCCTAAATGCTGTGTGAAAAAGATAAATTCTCTTGTGAGCATCGCTCACTGCTAGAATTTCCTATTTTCACTGTGCATTTTACGGGCTTTGTATCTTGATTTCATGCTACTTCTTCTGTGAATTGGCTATTATAGAGATCAGCATAGAAGCCATTTTGGCTCATGAGTTCTTGGTGGTTGCCTTGCTCGATAATATTTCCATCTTTCATCACGAGAATCAGATCCGCATTACGGATAGTGGACAAGCGATGGGCAATGACAAAGGAAGTTCGGCCTTCCATGAGTTTGTCCATGGCTTTTTGAATCAACTCTTCTGTACGGGTATCGACAGATGAGGTTGCTTCATCCAAGATGAGGAGCGGGGCATCCTTCAAGAGGGCACGCGCAATGGTCAAGAGTTGCTTTTGACCAACGGACAAGGTCACTGAATCATCTAATACAGTATCATAGCCATTCGGCAAGGTCCGAATAAAGTGATGGACACCAACCGCTCGGGTTGCCGCTTCGACCGCTTCGTCTGAAATATCGGTTTGATTGAAGACCAGGTTTTCTCGAATGGTCCCCTCAAATAGCCAGGTATCTTGCAAGACCATCGAAAAGGCATCATGAACTTCTTCACGGCTCATGGCCTTAGTATCCACACCATCGATGGTAATTTTACCAGCTTGAATGTCGTAAAAACGCATCAAGAGATTGACCATGGTGGTCTTACCAGCACCTGTTGGACCAACAATGGCCACCTTCTGTCCTGGCTTCGCTTCAGCTGTAAAGTCATGGATAATGGTCTTATCTGGTGAATAGCCAAAACGCACATGTTCAAAGGTGACATGCCCTTTTGGCTCTTCCAATTGACGAGTTTTTTGGGATTCGTCTTCCATTTCTTCTTCGTCTAAGAATTCAAAGACACGCCTCATAGCAGCACTAGCTGATTGTAATTGGGTAATTCCTTGGGCCATTTGACCAATTGGTTGGGTAAAGATACGGACATAGGTCATAAAGGCCACAATGGTCCCAATGGTAATATCTCCATTAATGGTGAGGGCAGCCCCTACGATACAGACCATGACATAACCAAAATTCCCTACAAACTGCATCAAGGGCATCATAATCCCAGAGAAGAATTGGGATTTCCACATGCTTTGATACAAATCTTGATTGATGGCATCAAAATGATCTTTGGCTTGATGACGGCCATTGTAGGAAATAACAACATTATGTCCACTATAGATTTCTTCAACATAGCCTGAAACTTTGGCAAGATTATCTTGTTGCTGTTTAAACAAAGGCTGACTCTTGACCATAATGATGCTGGAAAGAGCAAAACCTGCAAAGATGGACACAATCGCTGTCACCGCCAAGTGCCAGTCCGTCTTAAACATCATAAAGATAGATCCAATCAATAAGACGATAGAGGAGACCATTTGAACCAAACTTTGGTTAAAGGATTGGGTCATCAAATCCACGTCATTGGTCACACGAGACAAGGTATCTCCTTGTTCATGGCTATCAAAATATTGGAGAGGTACACGATTGATCTTTTCAGCGATGGCATTTCGCAAGCGTTCTGCGAAGCGCTGAATCATTGTTGAGATAATGAAACTACTGCTGTAGGACACCAGTGCTCCAACTCCATAAAGGATGGCTAAGGTCAGGGCAATCGAAGTGATTTTGTCAATATCAATGGCGCCTCCCATCCCTTTTGTGATGGTATCCGTGATTTCTTTTAACTTATCCGGTCCAATAACCGTGATAATACTCGATACGATTGAAAAGAGGATAGCAACTAGGAAAAATAGGTGGAAGCCCTTCAAATAGGGAGAAAGTTGTCTCCAAAGGGACGAATCTTGTTTTGTTTTATGCATGTTCCAACTCCTCCTTAGACAATTGTGAATAGGCAATTTCTTGATAGACTTCATTGGTCGCAAGCAATTCTTTGTGGGTGCCTTGACCGACGACCTTCCCTTGATCCAAGACCAAGATCAAATCCGCATCCATAATGGTCGAAATCCGTTGGGCAACGATCAATTTGGTCGTATCTGCCAGCTCTTCTTTCAGGGCTTGGCGCAAGATACGATCCGTTTTGTAATCCAGGGCTGAGAAGGAATCATCAAAGATGAGGATCTCGGGCTTGCGTGCCAGGGCACGCGCAATGGCCAAACGTTGACGTTGTCCTCCAGAGAAGTTGCTTCCTCCTTGCGCTACTTCTGTATCCAAGCCCTTCTCTTTTGTGGCAACAAACTCTTTGGCTTGGGCCAATTCAAGAGCTTTCCAGATGGCTTCATCCTCTAATTTTCCTTGACTACTTTCTCCAAATTCTATATTGGAGCGAATCGTGCCGCTAAAGAGCACTGCTTTTTGGGGAATGTAGCCGACTTTATTGTTCAATTCTTGGTGGCTATAATCCTTGACATTCACCCCATCCACTAAGATCTTTCCTTCTGTCGCATCGTAAAAACGCGGGATTAAATTGACCAAAGTGGATTTACCAGAACCAGTTGATCCAATGAAAGCAACAGTTTGTCCTTTTTGAGCTGAGAAGGTCACGTGCTCAATCACCGCACGAGAAGTCCGTCCATATCGGAAAGATACGTCTTGAAATTCTACGGTACCTGCTTGGTCTGATTTTTCTTTTGACTCACTTGGGAAGCCTACAGACGGTTCAAGAGCCAAGACCTGATTAATCCGTTTTGCGGATACTAGTGCACGAGGAAGGATAATCAAGATGGCCACCATCATCATAAAGCCAATGACAACCTGCATGGCGTAAGAGGAGAAGGTGATCATATCTGAGAAGACCTTGGTCCGATCCGCTAATGCAGGACTGGCGAGGATCTTTGTAGGATCTTTTGGCATGGCGATATCATTGATCAAGTGCGCCCCAATCCAGTAAATAGCAAGGGTCAAGCCACTTGATACCACTGTCATGACAGGGTTCATCAAAGACATCAACCGATAAACAAAGAGATTTAGACGGGTTAAGCCCTTGTTTTCAGCCTGGAATTTCTCATTTTGATACGCTTCCGCATTGTAGGCGCGAACCACTCGCACCCCAGTCAAACTCTCCCGTGTCGTCGCATTCAAAGCATCGGTCAAACCTTGAACCTTTTGCTGGCGCGGAAAGGCAATAAGAACCAGAACAGAGAGCAGAATCAAGACCATCAAGACCGCAATCCCAACAGACGTTGTCCAGGCACTGCTCTTCCCCCAAATCTTGGTCAAGGCCCAAATCGCCATAATGGGACCACGCGTCACAACTTGCATCCCCATCACAATCATGATTTGCAACTGGGTCAAATCGTTGGTCGTCCGGGTCAAGAGAGAGGGAACGGAGAATTTCTTGATCTCGGCATCAGAGTAATCCATCACTTGATGGAAAATCTCTCCTCGAAGTCGCGTCGTAAAGCTGGCAGCGACTCTTGAAGCCAAAAAGCCTACAAAAACTGCCATCAAAAAGCTTCCAAAAGAGAAGAGCAACATCTTGCTTCCCGGATCCATAATATCCGAAACCTTGGTCCCCTCCTTAGCTAAGAGGGTCGTGATATCAGATAAGTATTCAGGAGTCTTTAAATCCATCCAAACCGCTAGACAGATAAAGACCGTACTAAGGGCAATCATGCCCCATTCTTTGGCGGTTAAGCGCCGAAATATATTGATCATTCCTCGCTCCTTTTTTTCATATTCTCATAAAATTGCTGCATAACCTTGAAAAAGATAGCCAATTCTTCTTCTGATACACCCGCTACTAGACTCCGTTCTACCTCTTCAAAGAATTGCTTCATGTCATTCAAATTGGCTTTCACACTGTCTGTTAGGTAGACATACTTGGCCCGTTTATCGGTCGGACTAGCCTCTAAATAAATAAACCCATTTTTCTCCATTCGCTTGATCAGATTACTGGTCACGGATTTTGTGATATGAAGTTCCTGTTCAACATCCCGAATCAAGGTCACTTTTCCCTCCTTTTCACGATGAGATAAGAATCTCAATACCTGACCTTGTGGTCCTGCGCTAAATTCAAGCCCCTGCTTCTTGGCCTCTCTTTCTACCATGAGGTGAATGAGATGGCCGATTTTTTTAAATTCTTGTAACGGTTTGTCCATCATTCCTCCAAATAGTTCTCTTAAGAACTTTAAAGTTACTATGAGAACTATTTTAACACAAAAAAGATCCCTGTCAAGAAAAAAGTTTCCATAAGAACTAAAAAAAGGAGCCGAATCGACTCCATCCTTCATCTTTAGATAATAATGCCTTCTAGATGATCCATTTCATGCTGACAGATCTGGGCCGGAAAGCCTGACAAATGAATTGTTTTTGCTTTCCAATTCACATCTCGATAGGCCACTGAAATCTCCTCATAACGAGTGGTCGGCCGACTCCCCACCAAGGACAAGCATCCTTCCTCTGTTTGGTAAGGCTTTTTCTTTTCAAGGAGAACCGGATTAAACAGGACCAGATTTTCACTTCCCATTCGGATGATAATCGCCCGTTTTTTCACCCCGATCATATTAGCCGCTAAACCGACACACTCAAGGAGATGAGCATTTAAGGTGTCCTGCAAATCCAAAGCCAAGGTGCGATCCTCAGGTGTCGCTTCTTCTGACTTTTGACCCAAGAATAAGACATCTTTTACAATATTCTTTTTCATTCCTTCCTCACTTCTTGATAGATAGATGAAAGAAGAGAGTGGGACAGAAATCGGTAATTCGTTAGAATTCGATTTCGTCGTCCCACCTCCGCACAGTTGAGTAGGGCTGTAAAAGCTGATGAAATCAGCGTAGTAGAGCCCACTCAACCACTGCGTCTTGCTCGACAATCCAAAAATAATTGAGAGGCTAGGACTTTTGTCCCAGCCTCCTCGCTCTTGTTTCTAACCTCTAAGAGACAATTGCTTCTTATTTTTTAAGCTTCTCGCTCACTTCTTTTGCAAGAACAAAATTCCCCAAGGTCGCTGAACCATTGCCGGCAACTGCAGGTGTCACAATATAATCTCTCACATCAGGTACAGGGAGGTAACCGTTTAAGAGGGCAGTAAATTTCGTGCGAACACGATCTAACATATGTTGTTGAGCCATGACTCCTCCTCCAAAGACAATGACGTCTGGGCGGAAGGTAACTGTCGCATTCACTGCTGCTTGTGCGATGTAGTAGGCTTGAATATCCCACACATTGCTGTTGAGTTCAATGTTTTCCCCACGAATACCCGTACGAGCTTCGAGACTAGGACCAGCCGCAAAACCTTCCAAACAGCCATTGTGGAAAGGACAAACACCCTTGAATTCTTTTTCCACATCCATTGGGTGTTGAGCCACATAGTAGTGCCCCATTTCTGGGTGTCCAGCTCCCCCGATAAACTCACCACGTTGGATGACACCAGCTCCGATTCCTGTTCCGATTGTATAGTAAACCAAGTTTTCGATATGACCACCCGCATTGTTGCGTGCGACCACTTCTCCATAGGCAGAACTATTCACATCTGTCGTGAAATAGATAGGTACATTCAAGGCACGTCGGAAAGCCCCAACGATATCTACATTGGCCCAATTTGGTTTTGGAGTCGTTGTGATGAAACCATAAGTGTTTGAATTTGGATCGATATCAATTGGTCCAAATGAACCAATCGCAAGCCCAACTAGATCCTCAAATTTTGAGAAAAATTCAATACACTTATCAATCGTCTCAATTGGCTTGGTTGTTGGAAATTGTACTTTTTCCACAACATTATAGTTTTCATCACCAACCGCACAAACAAATTTTGTACCGCCAGCTTCCAAACTTCCATATAATTTTGTCATGTTGGCTCCTTTTTTATTATGAAAAATATCCTGTATTTATTATAGCATATTTTGTAGTCAATCTTTTTCTCTTCTCTAAAGAAAAAACACACTTTTTTTGAAAAATAAAATTCAAGGACTGGAGATAATAGACCAGTCCTTGAGAACTTATTGTTTCGATTAAGCTTTGACTTCGATGATCGCATCACCCTTCGCAACAGATCCAGTTGCAACAGGTGTGACAGAAGCATAGTCAGCTGTGTTAGTGACGATCACCATAGTTGTGTCTTCAAGACCAGCTGCGGCAATTTTCGCTGCATCAAATGTACCAAGGACATCACCAGCTTTGACTTTATCGCCTTGAGCTACTTTTTGATCAAATCCTTCACCGTTCATTGATACGGTATCAATCCCAACGTGGATCAAGATTTCAGCACCATTAGCGGTCTTCAAACCGTAAGCGTGACCAGTTGCAAAAGCAATGGTTACTTCAGCATCAGCTGGTGCATAGACAACGCCTTCAGTTGGTTTGATGGCAATTCCTTGTCCCATCGCTCCACTTGAGAAGACAGGATCATTCACATCAGACAAAGCAACAGCTTGACCAACGATCGGAGAGATAATGGTTTCGTCTTGAAGAGATGCTGGAAGAGCTCCAGTTGTTTCTTCTTCAATAATAGCTTCTGCTTCTTTGTCCTCTGCAGGAACTGATGAAGCTTCATCTTCATAACCAAACATATAAGTCAAACCGAAACTTAGGGCAGTTGTAAATACAACCATAAATACATATTTCAATAATTGACCGTTTAGATAGAGAAGCGTTCCTGGAATAATTGTAATACCAAATCCTGTACCAGCCAGATTTAACATAGATGCAATCCAACCACCTACAGCACCTGCTCCCAAAGCAATAACGAATGGTTTCACATAACGCAAGTTTACACCAAAGATTGCAGGCTCAGTAATACCTAACAAGGCAGAGATAGTTGCAGGAAATGCTAGAGCTTTCACTTTTTGAGATTTAGATTTTACTGCCACTGCTAAAGTAGCACCAGCTTGCGCAGTCATAGCTGCTGTAATGATTGCATTAAATGGATCTTTTTTATCTGCAGTAATTAATTGTGATTCAAGAAGATTAAAGATATGATGGACGCCAGTAACGACAATCAACTGATGAACCCCACCGATAAGAAGCCCTGCAAGTCCGAATGGTAAATTTAAAATAAACTTAGTTGCATTCAGTACATATTCTTCAATGCTGTGGAAGAATGGACCAATAATAAACAAAGCGAGGAATGACATGATTGTTAATGTGAATAATGGAACCAATAACAAATCTAAGACATCTGGAATTTTCTTATGGAGCCACTTTTCAAGTTTCGCACCAATTAGACCAACGAAGAAAGCGGGAAGAACTGAGTTCTGGAATCCAACCACATGATGGAAGATACCAAAGTATGTTGCTGCTTTAGAAGGATCTTCCGCTACAACCCACGCATTTGGAAGTGTCGGACTAACCATCATCAAACCAATTACAATCCCAAGAACAGGATTTCCTCCGAATACTCGGAATGCAGACCATGAAATCAAGGCTGGGAAGAAGGCAAACGCGGTATCAGTTAAAATTGTTGAATAGGTATAAAAATCAGTAGATTTAAATGCGTCTGCTGTTGTACCAAACAAAGCCAAAACCTGGTCTTGAGCAATAGCACCGCGAATCCCCATAAACAATCCAGTTGCAACGATCGCTGGTAAAATTGGCACAAAAACGTCTCCAAAGGTACGGATCGCACGTTGGAACCAGTTTCCTTGTTTAGCAGCTTCAGCTTTCATTTCATCTTTTGATGATGTTGGTAAGCCAAGAGCTACTACTTCATCATAGATCTTGTTTACAGTACCAGTACCAAAGATGATTTGGTATTGACCTGAGTTAAAGAAAGCACCTTGTACTTTTTCAATGTTCTCAACAACATCTTTGTTGATTTTTGATTCATCTTTTACCATCACGCGAAGACGAGTCGCACAGTGAGCAACACTGCTAACGTTCTCAACCCCACCGATTGCATCGATGACTTTTTTTGCAATTTCTGTATTTGACATTTGCAAAAATCTCCTTATTTTTTGTAATGTAAACGGTTAAATCGTTTCTACGTTTTTAATTGTACCACGTATTGAAAATATGTCAAGCGTTTTGCAGGATTTTTTTGAAACTTTTTTGGACTTTTTGACACATTTTGATAGCATGAAACTATTTTCATTTTAAGACAGGCCTATACTACGCTTTTTAGCACTTTAAACCAGTCTTTTATTTTCATTTTCTTTCATTTTTTCATAGATTTCCAACTTCT